>Ga0114933_10000210_pt1 | contig 70993 bp, 64 predicted proteins | sample 4SBtaG_FD_89691 | JGI IMG/M metagenome (GOLD analysis project Ga0114933, IMG submission 89691) | Deep subsurface microbial communities from Kolumbo volcano to uncover new lineages of life (NeLLi) - 4SBTROV12_W25 metaG | ecosystem: Environmental > Aquatic > Marine > Volcanic | place: Kolumbo...
CAAGCGGCGATATCTCGGCACTAGGCTCGCTGATTGGTGAGGCATGGTATGCAAAGAGAGGCATCTCTGCTAGCGTATCCGGGGGTGAGCTTGACGCCCTGCATGACCGAATCATGTCCATGGGCGCTAACGGAGCCAAACTGTTGGGTGCTGGCGGAGGGGGCTTCTTCCTAGTTCACGGAAGTCCTAGCCTGCGCGAAGAACTCGCCAATCTTGGCGTGCCTCACCGACTTATTCCACTGGATATCGACTGGACTGGCTCGGAGATTATCCACAACGGGTGAGAGCATGACCAAGGGCACCCGTGCAATCCTACTCGCACTTGTGATGGTGTTATCCACAGTAGCGGTGCCCTCAATTGCGGACGAGCCAGGACATATGCCCAACGACCCGTTCTCCAACTTCGACTCCGATATCTCCGAACTGCTTTCAGATTGGCAGATTCCTGGAGCTCAAGTGGCGGTGATGTACAATGGTTCGTTGGTTTTCAACAAGGCTTACGGAATCGCGGCTAATGGTACAGACGAGAATGGAGCTTATTGGTCCTCACCAGTAACTGACGATTCCAAGTTCAGGATTGCTAGCTTGTCCAAGGCGGTCACCGCCGCAGGGATTCTCACCTTGATTCAGGATGGCACAATCTCACTGGATGACAGAATGGTCGACCTAGCACCACATCTACTTCCAACGGAGCTTGAGGGATGTGACTACCCCAATCACTCAACATCCTACTCTATCGATGACATCAATGTCTCTCTTCTACTCAACCATCGCGCCGGTTTCAACCCCAGCGTCGACCCCACATACCGGCATTGGAATAGCTGGGTTGGTTCATGGCAGAGCGATTCATGCATAGACAAACAGTCCCTGATTGACGACTTCGATAACGGCAACCTAGCACCGATTCCTATGGAAAGGATTCTCTCAGAAGCACTGAGAAGACCCTTGGAATACGAACCCGGTACCCAATATCACTACTCGAATGTAGGTTACCAGATTCTCGGTCAGATTATTGAGGCGCAGACCGGTATGGAATACGACGATTATATCATCGACAACATCCTAACTCCCATGGGCATTGACAGCATGTCAATCGGGATGACCATGCCCGATCAAAGGGCGGAAGGAGAAGTCTCGTACTTCGATGATGGCACTGGCTCGTGTCACTTCCCTTCTGGACAGGATGAGGATGGAGACCCAATCTTCCCTATGGCACCTTACCCTGATTGCGGAGCTTTCGTCATTGAAGAGAAGGACGGCGGCGGAGGTTGGATCGCCACCGCATCGGACTATGCAAAATTCATCTCCAATATTGATGGGACTATCGATAGTGGAGTCTTCGAAGATCAATTTGAATTCTTCACCAAGAATACTTACGATTTTACTTCCACATGGCCCTACGGGGGCGGAATCGCCTTTCGGGCCGACGATGAGCAGACTTGGCGACACTGGGGGGCATTCGCTGGCTCCTCTACCAACTTCAGGAGGGAGGTGACTGACTCGGGCGAGTCCGTGGTCTTCGTGATGTTCACTAACACCCGTCCCGATGGGAATTGGAAGTCCGTCAGAGAGAACACCATCGCGCAGGCGATGATGGCAGTCGACTATGCGAATACGACACCATTGGACTCTGAGAACCAGGAGTGGGAGTGGCCAGAGCCCCTACCTCCCCAAGACGACACAATCATTGGAGAATCGATGCTGATTCTCTCGAGTCCTTTCGGAGTATCCTCCAACATCTCTGCTGATTGGCATGCAAATATCACCATGCGAGAGGACTACGGAATCGACCTACTCCCGAACAGAGAGTTAGGTGTCAGGGTACAGATAGATCAGCATCTTGGCGATGCTGACGGCAACCTTTCTCTGTCAGAGATATCTGATTTCGTCGCTTTGGTGAAGAGCGCAAGAAATCTGTCTGATTCCGAGGCCATTGGTTGTTGCATCATTGACTATACTGCACTGACACCAGTCCGCGGACTCGACATCACCGTGTATCCGCCAGCTGACGGGCCAGTTATGGATAGTAACGGTAGTTGGGGCTGGATCGAGTCGGGGGAGTTGTCCGGCATTACTGACTCACGCTCCACCAGAATTCTCGACATCCCCAGAGTGGGGGGGGTCATTGAGGAAATTCCCCTCAGGGTGCTGCTGCCGAGTCCATGGGAGTTAAGGTACAGCGCCATGCAGAGTGTGATTGAGGGAAGTCCCGGCGACTTCACGGTGTTCCGACATCAAGCCCCTGTAGCTTCTGACATACGAATCACTCTAGGTGAGAACTCACCTCCCAACACCGTTGCATCGAGACTGACCGGGAACTCCTTCATCTCCCTCTCCGGGCCTACTCAGTACGCTGGGGAGTGCATAGACAGCGCTCTCGACCAGACCAGTCAATGGTGGACTGTTCACAACAACGGCACCATGATGCTGAGTATTGACGGAGACAGTCTCGAATTCACCGCTTCTCAATTGAACTTCGTTCACGGCGATGTGGCCAGCGTGGTCATGCACTGCATGGACTCGTTTTCATCTTCCAGCAACTGGAATGAAAACATCATAATCGACGGTGAGAATCCTACTTGGGAGGCATCATTTGAGATTCAGGTTGATGGTGAGATGATTGAGCTGGATAGTGATAACTCAGTTATCGAGGTCCCTTCAAGCAGCGAGTTCTACTTCCGCTTCTACGCCCATGACTCCAATTCCCTACCTGTAGAGATAGAAGTGACTTCGGACAAATCTGAGAACTGGAGGCATTCTGCATATGATCAACTTGAGTTCATGGACCGATTTTTCCAAGGTGACCAGGTAAATGGCATGCATCTGAATCTAACTGAGCGACACGAAGCTAAACTCCCTAGTGAGTACAGCATCTCCCTCTCAGTTTCCGATGATGCTTCTAACACAGTCACCAATGATTGGACCATCATTGTGTCCGATTCTGCTGGCCCGACAATCATACCAGAGATATTCGCTAATGATACTCCCATTTCACCCGGCTCGCCCGCCAGAGCCGGAGATAGCATCATGCTGTCTCTGACTCAGTCCTTCGATGACCTAGATGCAATTGACGATGTTATGTGGGAAATCAGAATGAATGAACAGGTCCTGGCAGAACAGGCCATTTGGAGGGATATTGAGAAGACTGTCCTACCGATAACGGAGTCAGGAACATACATACTGCATGTGATCGCCACAGATTCTTCGGATAACATGGAGCAGATTACATGGGGGCTAGCAGTCTCTCCTAGGTTGGGAGTCAATCTTTTGGTTTTGGATACAGTAGTAATCGGAGACCTAACCGAGGGAGAAAGCATCAACATCGTTGTCAGCATGCAGAACACAGGAGCCGATTTCGGCTCTGGAGTACTCTGCTCTGGCAGTACATGTTCTGATGAGGTACTGGTCTCTGCAGCCAATTCCGGTGGACCAGGAATCTTCGTCGCTGAACTCCATCTCGACCTCAACAGTAGCAACAAGTTCGACTTGAGGTTTGACTGGACCAGCGACTCGGCATCGAGCAATGGTAGCATGGAAATCCAGCACGATTTCATCATTCAGCCATCTTGGCAGATGCCGTTGCAGGTTTTGCTGGCGGTCATGGCCTTACTGATGCTACTGGCCTGGCTCGCCCATCGCACTTGGGGGCCTGAGTCATTGAGGCCATAGGATTGCACAGCTTTCCGCACACCTCTTGACCGATGACTCCCGGTGAAACTCCATGGTCCTGCTTCCCGACTACCCGCAGAAGACGGTTGAAGCACACGATTTGAGAGTAGAGAGGCTGGCTCTGGCATGCAGCCTTTTGCTCATTGCAGCCGGGGGTTGGTGGCTGACACGCACAATAGTCGTCGAGACTGACGCGGTTTGGACTTATGGCCCCGTGGTGATTCTATTCGCCTCTGCTTTGCTGCTAAGGGACTTAGTGTACTTCGGACCTAAGGAAAGATCCAGACTATCTGCTGCGGCAAACATCTCTTGGCCTAGCATATGGGCTTTCGCGATCCTAACATATGGTTCAGAAGACCAGACCATCGCAGCCGTTATTTTGTTCCTAGTTACAATATTCTTGTTGTGGTTCACCAATCAACAATTGGGGAACAGCATCGAAACTAGGAGATGGAGAGGTCTGACTAGTATCGCTGGTCTTGCCATTGCAATGGCAGTCCTAGTTTCACTCAGTGATAACCTGATTCTGTGGGCTGTTGTAGTAGGCCCGTCCTGTTACACCATGATCCCTGACTTGCTGGTCAAGGATGATGACCACGAGGCGCGAACTGAGTTTGCTGGATTGCTCGAACAGGTCGAGTCGAGAGTTCTTGCACTGAGGGAAGGTTCCTCAGGGATGGAGCAGGCGGCCTCACTTCTCAAGATTGCCAGAGAGGAGGGATGGAGCAACCCCGAGAGAGGAATGAAACTCATCTCGCAGGCTGAGAGCGAGATTGAGAGAATATCTGCATTTTCAGGTGATCTCGATGCGATTCGGGCAGATGCTCTGGAGGCAGTCGAGAGTGCGGAGAGCATCACTACTGAGGCCACAGGACCAAGAAAGTCATTCGAACTAGGGGACAGAGAGGCTGACTTGGGTTCATTTAGGGATGCGGAACTGCTCTATCGACGGGCGAAGTCCAAGTCAGAGGTAATCGAGAAGCACTGGCAGGCAGCCTACGATTCGATTGCGACTGCAGAGTCAGACATCTCTGGGCACTCCGGTCACCAGGCCGAGGGAGTTATGGCGATTCTCAAATCAGCCAAGGAGGCTATGGAGGCCGAAGACCCGGTGGAAGCATTGCACATCGCCTCATCGATTCCAGCACATATTGACAGCATAGGCTCCAGCGACGAGTCGGCGGCAAAGTCACTGAGTGATGCTGAGCACGCTGTGGGGTCGGCAGAGGATGATATCCAGATTGTCACCAAGGATCGACTGGAGCAGGCCCGAAAGGCCATGGAATCAGGTGATTCTGCCCTTGCTAAGGGATTGGCTGACAGTGTCCTGAGGGATGTACGTTCAACCTCCGAGGCGATGCAGGAAGTTCAGCGTGCTCTACGCCAGAAGAAGCAGATTGAGACCAGATTCCCTGAGGCATCGCGGCAGGACTGGTCCAACAGGCTGCAGCAAGTTACTGAGAGTGCAGATTCAGGTGAATGGGTGAATGCTGCAGAATCGCTCCAATCCCTAACTAATGACCTAAATGCGCATGAGCATAGCATCTCAGAGGCATCCGAACTGGTTCGGTTTGTGGAAGACGAGTGGAAGTCTCTCAGATCCAAACTAGATTCAGCAGGCATCGGACCGGGTGATTCCTCTAGGATGGAAGCAGAGAAGACAGTTGCCGATGCTGCCAATGCACTATCTTCAGGCGATATCGATACATGTCACGCCGCACTAGCCTTAGCAGGAGAGCATCTCGAGTCACTCGGTCGTCTTGTCTGACTCAGACCTTGTAGCAGTATGGACAGCACTGCCCAATGATGTAGTGCTCAGATTCCTGCTCTTCGGTAGAAAGCGGCTCGCGGCACTTGAAGCACATCACAATCTCAGTCTCCTCAAGTTGATGGTCAAGAGCGACCCGCTGGTCGAATACGAAGCAATCACCGTTCCAGTATGTCCCCCCGCACTCCTCGAAGTAACCGAGGATACCCCCCTCCAACTGTCTGACATCCTCAAATCCAGCCTTCAGCATCACTGCGGACGCCTTCTCGCAGCGAATCCCGCCAGTGCAGTACATCACCACGGTTTTCGATCTGTAATCATCAGGTAGTTCTTCTATCGCTCCGGGGAATTCCCGGAAGGAAGCAATGTCGAGTTCAACGGCCCCATCGAACATCCCGACCCTAGTCTCGTAGTCGTTCCTAGTATCGAGCACGACCACTTCCTCACCATTGTCGAGCATCTGCTTGAACTCCCTGGGAGAGATGTGCGGTCCGGTAAACTCGGCAGGCCTGATGTCATCCATGCCTAGCGAGATGATTTCCCTCTTGCGCTTCACCAGCATCCTACGGAAGGGCTGGTAGTCGGTTTGACTGATTTTTACAGGAATGCCCGCCAAACGCTCGTCTGAATCAAGATGTGTGAGGAACGAGTCGGCGGACTCCTTCGTGCCAGCGAGGAAGAAGTTGATTCCGTTCGGACTCAAAAGGATCGTTCCCTTGAGTCCAGCTTCCATGCAGAAATCTAGCATCGGCTGATGCAACGCATCTCTGTCAGGCAAGTCTACGAAGCGGTATCCCGCGATGTTGACAATCATGCTAACATCACTCCGGAGGAACAATCCCGAGTTCAGTACTCCGGTTGGTAATCTCAGCAAAAATCTCGAACGCGAATTCATCAAGAGGAACTCCATTCCTCTGCCCCCCACTCCGTCCTCTGACGGACACGGTACCCGAGGATGCCTCGTCATCACCGATGATTATCATGTAGGCCGGACGCAATTTGCGATGGAGACGAATCTTCTTTCCGATAGTGCTGTCCGAGTCATCGACCCGGACTCTTACTCCACCCAATCGTAATGCCTCTGCCACTTTGGCAGCATGCTCCCTGTGCTTCTCTGAGATGGTGATGACCTGAACTTGGACAGGTGAGAGCCAGGTTGGGAAGTTGCCAGCCCAGTGCTCAGTGAGGAATGCAACGAACCGCTCGTGAGTAGATAGAGGAGCTCGGTGAATCACGAAGACCTCACCGTTTTCGGCCCCAGTTTCATCCTTGTAGGTCAGACCGAAACGCTCCTTGGCGGCGAAGTCCAGCTGGATTGTGGACATAGATTCCTCGCGTCCAAGCAGAGTAGTGAACTGGATATCGACCTTGGGGCCGTAGAAAGCAGCCTCGTCAATCGCCTCTACATAAGGCACTCCCAGACTGTCCATTATCTCCCTGAGGTGGTCCTCGGTGGCAGCCCAATTCTCGGGCTGATCGATGTACTTCTCCTTTTTCTCAGGGTCCCAAAGTGAGAGTCGGAAGTTGTAGTCTTCAAAACCAAAGGCTGCATAGTAGTCCTGCACCATTCGGATGTTATCTGCGAATTCCTGAGCCACTTGATCTAGGGTGCAGTAGATGTGCGCATCATTCATCGATAGCATTCTGACGCGTAGTAGACCGGTAAGAGTTCCTGAGAGTTCGTTGCGGTAGACCGTGCCATACTCAGCGATTCGCAGTGGCAAATCACGGTAAGACCGCTTCTTATTGCGGTATACTAGGTGATGCATTGGGCAATTCATTGCCTTCAGGTAATAGGCACCATCATCCATCTCCATTGGAGGATACATCGAGTCAGCGTAGTGCGGCAGGTGACCACTGGTTTCGAACAGCTGCTGTTTACCTAGCACCGGCGTTGTGACGCGCTGGTATCCGTACGCCTCTTCAGTCTCTATCGCGAACCGCTCAATCTCTGACTTGAGTATCTCACCGTTGGGCAACCATACAGGCAGTCCCTTGCCAATCAACTCGTCAATCATGTAGAGCTCCATCTCCTTACCTATCTTCTTGTGATCGCGCTTGGAAGCCTCCTCAATCTGTCGCACCCTCTCCTTCAGCGCATCCTTGCTCGCATAACACATACCGTAGATTCTAACCAATGACTCTCGCTTACTGTCTGCCCTCCAGTAGGCTTGACTGGTGCTGGTCAGCCTGAACCAACGAAGGTGAGAGGTGCTAGGAACATGTGGTCCACGGCACAAATCAACGAAGTCGCCCTGGCGATATGCAGAAGAGCCCACATCGTGACCAATATTGTCATCCATTATCTCTAGTTTGAACTGGTTTGAAGCGAACATATCGCGCAAAGACTCGTTGTCATGCTCCTCACGCAAAAGGGCGTGATTTGCTCTAACATGCTCTGTCATCTTCTTCTCGATGGCCTTGAGTCCCTCGTCACCAATTGGGTCCATGTGGAAGTCATAGTAGAATCCGTTGTCAACCGGTGGTCCGATGGTCGGCTTGGCGTCAGGGAACAGTTCTGTGACCGCTTGAGCTAGTAGATGGGCACAGGAGTGACGCAGGATGTACAGACCCTCATCCGAGTCGCCTATGATTGGCTGAACTGAGCAATCTGAATCCAGTATGTGCGAGAAGTCTCGCTCGACTCCGTCAACTAGGGCAGCGACGGCCCCCGACTTCTTACCGTGGACATTCAGTATGACCTCGCCAGCGGAAATACCCGAAGCGTACTCGTGGCTGTTTGCGGCACCAACATCAACCGAAATCATCGCCATACAAACCGTCCTCGACGCGTTGGCGAGGCGCATCGGATATGAAGCCAATCGCGAAAAACAGGCCGTAGGCCTGAATCATTCGAGTACGAATTGAGTACCGGCGGTACCAGTTACCATGCCCTGCATGTCAGACAAAGCTCCGATTACAGCCCTACCTCCGGACCTTTCCACGAAGTCGCAGGCAGCCTCCACTTTCGGCCCCATGGAACCCTCTTCGAACTCAATCTTACTCGCCTCATCAGGAGTAATACTCTCTATCCTGCGAGCATTCTCAGTTCCCCAATCTAGGTACACTCCATCGGTGTCTGTTGCTAGTATCAACAGACTCGCATCGAGTTCGAATGCCAGTAGGGCACTTGCCCTGTCCTTGTCGATTACAACCTCGACTCCCTCCAGTTTACCGTCCTCCCCATATACAGTCGGGATTCCTCCTCCGCCAGCACAGATTACGGTGCAACCCTGCTTGAGTAGCCAGTGAATCGGCCGCATCTCGAATATTCTCTGAGGCTCGGGGGATGCAACTACCCTGCGCCAGTACTCACCATCCGGGGCCACACTCCAACCCCGCTCCTCAGCGATTTCCTTCGCCTCCTCCTTGCTATACACGGGCCCGATGGGTTTGGTTGGATTGTCGAAGGCAGGATCCTCGGGGTCGACCTCAACCATTGTCAGAATAGCAGCCAATGGCTCCTCCATTGGAAGCAGATTACCCAACTCCTGCTCAATCATGTAACCAATCATCCCTTCAGTCTGGGCACCTAGTATGTCGAGGGGATACTCCTCGACCTCTTCATAGGCGGCCGATTGTAGAGACAGCAACCCGACCTGTGGGCCGTTACCATGTGATATTACGAGTTGATACTCTGTTGCCAGAGGGGCCAGAGCCTTGGCTGCCACTGCCACATTCGAGCGCTGATTCTCTGCGGTGAGCGGCTCACCTCTCCTTAGCAAGGCATTCCCGCCCAGTGCGACCACGACCCTCATGCTGCTGTCGCGCGAGCATGAAGCGATAAGAACACAGGCCCGTTGGACGACACATGGTGCGACTTGGGCTATTGGCCAACCCCGACGCGGGCTTAGGTGGGCGCCTTGGTCTGAAAGGCTCCGACGGCCAGGCCGAATTCGCCCGCTCTATGGGTGCAGAGGACCGTTCCGGGCCTCGCCTGAGCGCCATGCTGGAACACTTCTCCTCAATCCACAGGGCTGGCTTCGATGACATATCTTGGGTTACCAGCAAGGGCAGGATGGGTACGGAGTGGCTACCCGATGGACAGATTGGTTCAATCAGCACCGTGCACTCAAGCAGTGGCAAAACCTCGGCTACAGATACACAGGAAGCAGTGAATGCACTGCTTGAGTCAGGAATCGACCTACTGGTCTACGCAGGGGGTGATGGCACCACTCGCGATGTGGTGTCTACATTGGACTCAGCCGGATCTCCTGAGATGCCTGTGATTGGTGTACCTACTGGAGTCAAGATGCACTCAGGTTGTTTCGCCGCCTCTCCAAAGGCGGCGGCCGAGGCACTCTCATCTTGGCTCATTGGCGACTTGCTTCTTGCAAGCACCGAGGTGCTAGATCTCGACGAGGACCTGTACAGGCAAGGGAAGTGGGTGGTCAGACTGTACGCAGAGGCAATGACTCCTGCGAGCCCTCGATGGATGCAGGGCTCTAAGCAGAGAATCGAGGCGACCGGAGAGGAGGACACAACCGAGGGATTGGCCGACCACATCCGCGAGTTGCTAGTTAGTGAGGACCGCTTGGTGATATGGGGCTCTGGTGGGACGCTGCGCGCGATAGCGGAGATGAATGAGTTCCAGCCGACCAACCTAGGAATAGACGCCACGAAAGGAAACGAGCAAGTGGGAACCGACCTGAGCGAGTCTGACCTACTCGAACTGCTATCTGACCACGACGGTCTGACAACCCTGCTTCTATCACCCATGGGGGGTCAGGGTTTCTTGATTGGAAGAGGAAATCTACAGCTATCTCCCCAAGTGCTCAGACTAATTGGAATTGACAATATTCTGGGTGTAGTCACTCCGGCCAAGCTGCTATCGGTTCGTCGACTACGAATAGAGACTGGCGATGTAGAACTTGATGCTGAGTTCGCTGAAATGCGCTACATGAAGGTCCTACAGGGCTATCGCACGACTAGAGTTCTACCAGTCGCTGTTGACTGATTCAAACTTCTTGACCAGTAGCAGCCATCAGTAGCCCAAGGAATGGCGGACTGGGCCGGTTTGGACGAGACTTGAACTCAGGGTGATACTGGGTCCCGACAAAGTAGGGATGATTATCCAGCTCCATGATTTCGCAGCGCTGACCGGTCTCATCCTTACCCACATACTTCAGGCCAGCACCCTCAATCTGTTCAATCAGTTCGGGATTGACCTCGTATCGATGACGATGCCTCTCATCGACATGCTCGGCACCACCATACAAACGCCTCATCTTGCAGTCATCCACTAGGAACGGAGTCGGCTTGGTGCCCAGTCGCATGGTCCCACCCATGTGTGTCTTTGAGATCTCAGGCATGAACACTACAGCGGGATGTGGAGTATCCTCGTCGAACTCAGTTGAGTTCGATCCTTCCATGCCCAGCACATTCCTGCAGAATTCGATTGTTGCGACCTGTAGACCTAGACAGACTCCAAGATATGGGATATTGTTGGTTCTAGCGTACTCTGCCGCCTTGATCTTGCCTTCAATACCTCTCCTTCCGAATCCTCCTGGAACTAGGATACCGTCAACTCCTTTCAGCAACTCCCATGCCTCAGCATGTGATTCTGGGTCTGAGGCAGCAGTATTGTCATCGAGATTGGCGGACTCTATCCAATCGATGACTAATTTGCGATTGACCGCGTAGGAGGAGTGCTGTAGCGCTTTGATTACACTAAGGTAGGAATCAGAAAGTCCGGTATATTTGCCCACCATCGCGATTCTGACCTCTTTCTCTACACCATCCACGCGGTCAGCCATAGACTTCCACTCTTCGAGTAGCGGCCTTTTCCCGGGTAGTTTGAAGCCCAGCCCCTCTGACAGAACCTCTGAAACTCCTTGGTCCTCAAACATCATCGGGACTCGATAGATGTTGGAGACATCATGCGCTGAGACAACAGCGTTCTCGGAGACATGACAGAAGGCTGCCAGCTTGGATCTGGTCTCATCTTCCAGTGGGCTGGCCGAGCGACAGACTAGGATGTCAGGGATGATACCTAATCCTCTCAGCTCCTTGACCGTGTGTTGAGTTGGCTTAGTCTTCTGTTCTCCAACTGGCCCCATAACCGGAACTAAGCTCACATGAACGAAGCATATGTTCTCGCTACCGACTCGGAACTGGAATTGTCTCAACGCCTCGACGAAGGGAGCACTCTCTATGTCTCCAACAGTGCCACCCAACTCGATTACACAAGCATCCGGTTCCTTGCCGTTCCCGTCGCTGGCAGTATGCGCAACACGCTCTATCCAATCCTGAATCTCATTGGTGATATGAGGAATGACTTGTACGGTCTTGCCAAGGTAGTCTCCCTTCCTCTCTTTCTGGATGACATTATCGTACACCTTCCCAGTGGTGATATTGTTGTCCCTAGTCAGGGCGATGTCGAGAAATCTCTCATAGTTGCCCAAGTCCAAATCGACTTCTCCGCCATCATCTAGCACGAAAACCTCCCCGTGTTCAAACGGACTCATGGTGCCAGCATCGACATTCAGATATGGATCAATCTTGACTGAGGTGACTCGCAGTCCAGCGGATTTGAGCAATACTCCAATACTGCTCGCAGTCACTCCCTTACCGAGTCCAGACAGGACGCCACCCGTGACTACGACATACTTCATGCAATCAACGGGGTCTGAAGCCGTTGAGTCTCGCATATCAACGTTGGCCAAGTATTCCCTGCATTGCTCTACTCCATGTTCAAGTATCGTCTGCTGAATGAGGTTGCATGCCCGAGACTCCCGGCGATGCGATTCTGGTGACTGGTGCTCTTGGGCAAATTGGCACAGACCTAGTCGAGGCTCTAAGGGCCAAACATGGACAGGATGCTGTGATTGCTTCTGATGTCCGCGAGGTCGCTAACCATCCATTTGTTGAGGAAGGACGATTCACCCGTCTGAGTGTGCTCGACGGGGATGCAATGGACTTGGTTGTCGAGGAGGAGGGCGTAGGAACAGTGTATCACCTTGCAGCCATACTCTCGGCTACTGGTGAGAAAAATCCTGAGTTGTGCGAGAGGGTGAATGTCGGTGGTACAATCACCGTTCTCGAGACTGCCCGCAGGCACGGTCTCAGGGTTTATTCTCCCTCCTCAATTGCAGTATTCGGGCCAGATGCTCCCGACAGGGCCCCTCAGGTCACTCCACTCAATCCTACCACTACTTATGGCAAGACCAAGGTCACAGGCGAGGTGATGGCGATGAACTACTGGAAGCAGTATGGGGTCGATACCAGAGGGATTCGCTATCCCGGATTGGTCTCATGGAAATCACCACCTGGCGGTGGTACTACGGACTATGCTGTGGAAATATTCCACGCTGCGCTTAACGAAGGACACTACGATTGCTTCGTCGGGTCAGAGACAAGACTTCCGATGATGTACATGGATGATGCAATCAGAGCGACCTTGGAGTTGATGGATGCACCTGCCGATTCGATAGGAGAAGCCAGAGGAGGGTACAATGTTTCGGGAATATCATTCACAGCTGGAGAACTCGCTGAAACAATCTCCGAGCGAGTGGATGGCTTCACTTGCGACTTCAAACCCGACCAAAGACAGGTCTACGCGGATTCGTGGCCGGACTCTGTGGATGATTCTGTGGCAAGAGAGGAATGGGGATGGCAAGCTGAGTATGATTTGACTAGGATGGCCGATGAGATGCTGGACAGACTCTCAAGTTAGTCCTGATCTTCCATTTCACTCTGCCAGTCAGGTGTTTGAGCATCCTGCTTGGCCCAGAGTACATCATCTATCCTTAGCACACTGCAGGCTGCTTCAGTTGAGCAATCAAGCGCATGTCGCGAAACGAATAACGGGTCGAAAACACCCAACTCGTCCATCTTAGCGTTCTGCCCCGAACCGATATCTAGTCCCACCCAGGCACCGCCATCCTTTGCAGCCTGAGCTGCAGATAGTCCGAGCACAGCATCGATTGGGTCGAGCCCGGAGTTCTCTGCTAGGGTCCTCGGCACTATCTCGAGTGCTGCGGCATAGGCCTCAATCGCCATCTGCTCGCGTCCAGACTGACTTGAAGCAAAGGCCCGCAAGTGCCTCGCCAGATGAGTCTGAATGGCGCCTCCACCCGGCAGTAGACGAGGCTCTTTGCTTAGTCTGAGGGCAACTCCCATGGCATCGTCGAAAGCACGCTCAACTTCTTCTCTTACAGCAGGAGAGGAACCTCTGATTACCACAGTCACAGCACCTCCTTCAGACCCATCTATGCGCGTGTGCTTGATTCCGGAGTATGCCTGCTCACTGCGCGAAGTGTATGTCCCTACATCCTCAGGCCGCAGCCTCGAAGAGTCGCGAGCCATATTAGCCCCAGTCATCCTAGAAAGAATCTCAAGATCCTCACGCTCAAAGCGACGATAGGCTGTGATTCCCGCATCAGTTAGCATCGTTGATGCCACCTCTTCAATCCCATCTCTGACTACAAGCAAATCGACATCCATCGAAGCCAACTGCTCGACCTGCTCTCTCATCCGATTCTGCGCCCTATCGTGGAACTCCTTCATTGCCCCTAAATTGGTGACTTCGATTGAAGCATCCAAATCTAGACTGGGCGACTCCATACCGCCGTCGATAATCACTATCCGACCTCCCTCTGAGGTTGCCTCTGAGGCTATGTCCATCCTCGATTTTGGCAAGACTAGACCGTTAACGACCTCGGAATCCATCGTGCTTCCGTCCTTGACACGCATACGCTTCACTCGAAGCCGCTCAAGATCATCTCCGCCTTCATCGGCAGAGATTGAATCGAGGGCTTCCAAAGCCAATCCAGTCAGATGATCTCCGACAGCTGAGTCCACCTTACCTGAGAGCGAGGTTGCTACTGCCAAGCGCATCTGTTCTTCACTGATGTCACTCTTTGAAACCCTCTCAAGCTCTTCTTGGGCTTCGGATAGAGCTATTCGATAGCCATTGAGAATGACCGATGGATGAATCCCAGTTCGAACGAGTTCCAATGAGTTCTGTAGCAACTCGGAGGTCAGGATGACCGCAGTAGTGGTCCCATCTCTAGCAGCCCGGTCTTGGGCCGAGGAAGTCGAGACAAGTAATCGAGCAGTCGGATGCTCCACCTTAGCAGTCTCTAGTACCGTGACCCCGTCGTTGGTTACGGTAGCACCTCCATCCTCATCCACTAGCATCTTGTCTAGCCCCTTGGGGCCGAGGGTGGAGCGGACTGCACTAGATAGTGCAACCGCGGCCTTGACATTGTTGACGAAGGCAGAGCGACCGTGAATGCGATCGGTGTCCTCGAGGGCCACTTCATGATCCGACTCGACCATATTCTGCACCGACAAGCGCCCTTGCTTTGAACCCGACCGTTTGGCTTCTCATAGCCTAGTTCTCAATGCTCTCGACCGTACGATTCATATACGGGCGTTCTATCCCACTATACAACCTCAGGTTGAGTAGTGATATTTGATGACAGGCAGAGACTCTGATGACTGGCCCGAAGACATGTTCGAAGAGATGGCCAAGATGCTCGAGCAGATGGGCATGCCAATCGATATCAAGACTCTTGAGCAGATGATGAAGAGGGTCATGGATCAGTTCGAGGAGATGGGTATTGACCCGACCAAAATCTCGCATTCTGAGTTCAAGTTAGAGTCTAGTGCTGATCCGGAGGAATTCCGCAGAGCCATGGAGTCGATGTTCGACAGCCAAGGCGGCTTCCAAGACTTCTTCAAGCGCATGGGAGTAAATGTCGATGTCAAGAGCAACAACGAGCCACAAGAGGAGGTTGCTGCTGAGGTAGAGAAATCTGAGGACTCCGAAATCTCAGATTTATCTGTGGATGACGCGTATATGTCAGACGGACAAATGTCAGTTACAATCGACATCTCAAGGTTCCTAGACATCAGATCCGAGGACCTCGAACTCTTGCTCAGTGGTGGCGGGGAAGTTTTGCAACTTCTCAGAAGGACGCAACCACGTCCGTTCAAGAGATTCATTCTTCCAGAGGCAGTCGAGGACATCCTTGACTGGGAACTGAACAACGGAATTCTGGACATTACATTCGACCTGGCTTGAGCCAAGCGAACTTAGGAGAGACAAACTATGAGCGGACCTGTAATAGGAATTGATTTGGGAACAACCAACAGCTGCGTGGCGACATTAGAGGGTGGTCAGCCCATCGTCATACCGAACTCAGAGGGTTCGAGGACCACACCTAGCGTGGTCGCTTTCTCTAAGGATGGTGAGAGGCTTGTGGGCATTACCGCCAAGCGCCAAGCCGTCACCAACTCAGAACGAACTGTAATGTCGGTCAAGAGAGAAATGGGAACCGATTGGAGCAAGCAAATTGATGATGAAGAATATACTCCTCAGGAGATCTCTGCATTCGTGCTACAGAAGCTCAAGTCCGATGCTGAGGAGTATCTCGGCAAGGAAGTAAAGCAAGCTGTCATCACCTGTCCTGCATACTTCAGCGACGCTCAGAGAAAGGCAACTCAGGATGCTGGCAGAATCGCCGGTCTAGATGTACTGAGGATAATCAACGAACCAACCGCCGCAGCTCTCGCGTACGGTGTCGATAAGGAAGAGGATCAGACCATCCTAGTCTTCGATTTAGGTGGCGGTACATTCGATGTTTCCATCCTAGATATCTACCAAGTAGATGGCCAACCTCAGATCGAGGTCAAGGCCACTAGTGGTGATAACAGACTTGGAGGAGACGACTTCGACGACAAGGTAGTCAACTGGATTGTCTCGGAATTCAAGAAGTCATCTGGAATCGACCTATCGAAAGACCTCCAAGCCATGAGCCGGCTGAGAGAGGCCGCCGAGAAAGCAAAGATCGAACTCTCAGGTACCAACTCAACTCAGATCAACCTCCCGTTCATCACCATGAAGGAAGGGCAACCAGAGCATCTGGACATGAGTATGTCTCGAGCCAAGTTCGAGGACCTTACTACGGATCTGATCAAGAGGACGATGAAGCCTACTCGCAGTGCAATGAAGGACGCAGGTGTCAAGGCAGGAGACATCGATAAGATCCTCCTGGTGGGAGGTAGCACCAGGATCCCAGCGGTACAAGAGGCAATCGAGAAGGAGGCAGGCAAGGCCCCGTTCAAGGGAATCAACCCCGACGAGGCTGTGGCAGTAGGTGCCGCTCTGCAAGCAGGAATCATCGTAGGAGACGAGGGAGTAACTGATGTCCTTCTCCTCGATGTCACTCCTCTGACTCTTGGAATCGAGACTCTAGGGGGAGTCATGACGACTATGATTGAGAGGAACACCACTATCCCGACCCGACGCTCAGAGACTTTCTCGACCGCCGCTGACAATCAGCCGGCAGTAGAGGTCCATGTCCTGCAGGGAGAGAGGGAGTTCGCCAAGGACAACATCACACTCGGGCGTTTCCACCTGATGGGAATACCACCCGCACCTAGGGGGCTACCTCAAATCGAGGTCACCTTTGACATCGACGCGAATGGCATAGTAGATGTGTCTGCTAAGGACCTAGGAACAGGTACAGAGCAATCAATCAAGATCGAGAGTCAGACCTCTCTCTCTGAGGAGGAGATAGCTCAGAAGATAACTGATGCAGAGAAGTTCGCCACCGAAGATAAGCTCCGACGTGCCGGAGTCGATTTACTGAATACCGCTGACAGCATGATCTACCAGACTAAGAGAATGCTCGAGGATGCAGCTGAGAAAATCCAAGATCTCGATTCAGAGGCTATTCACTCCAAACTCGATGACCTCAAGAAGATGATAACCAAGGATGACGGAGAGGCCACTATCGAGGTTGATGACATCGACGAGGCTGCAATTCAAGCCAAGATCAAGGAGGTCGAGGAGGAGATGCACGGGATCTCCACCAAACTGTACGAGGCCGCTGCAGCCGAGATGGCTGAGCAACAGGCCGCTGAGGAAGGCGACGAGGATGTTGTAGAGGCAGACTTCGAAGTCGTCGATTCTGACGATGAAGAGGAAAGCGACTAGCCCTCGGTTATCAGCCTGTGAAGAGTCCTGACATGGACTCCCGAGACCCCGAACTGGAATAGTGGGTTGACGCCCTCGGAGCGAGCCTTTGAGCCCGGACCCCATGCAGTGCCTGCGATATCGAGGTGGACCCAAGGTATCTTGTCAGCATCCTCGTCGTAGCCTCGCTGGGGCACGAAGAACTCTAGGAACGAGGCTGCGGTATTGGACGAACCAGCTCTACCTCCGATTGACCCGTTGCGGATGTCAGCGAAGGCAGAGTCGGTCATGTACTTCCTGAACTGGGCGTTGAGGGGCATTCTCCACACTGTCTCTCCGGAGCGGTTGGCCGCCTTCTTCAGCCTTCTACCGATGTCGTCATCGTTGGCCCACATGCCGGTAATCTGGTTGCCCAGAGCGACTACGATGGCTCCGGTCAGAGTGGCTAGGTCAACGATGTATTCAGGGTCTAACTCGCCCGCCTTCCACAATCCGTCAGCGAGGACATTGCGCCCCTCAGCATCAGTACTGAACACCTCTATGGTCTTGCCAGAGTAGGTCTTGAACACATCTCCGGGACGATATGCCCCTGAGCCAGGCATGTTCTCTGCCAGACAGGCGATTCCATTCACTCTGCGGTCATAGCCGGTGGCATGCAGGGCCTCCATCAGCCCGAACACAGTTGCAGCACCGCACATATCGTACTTCATGTCCCACATTCCTCCGGTTGGCTTGATTGAGATTCCACCCGTATCGAAGGTGATTCCCTTGCCAACGATACATGGTCGCTGGACGCCCTCATCTGCATCGGGATTTAGTGTGAACAGAACCATACATGGCTTCCTATCACTTCCTTTTCCTACATTGATGAGGCCCCCCATGCCGAGTTCGTTGAGCTTGTCCCAGTCATAGACTTCGACTGTGACATTCTCCTTGTCGGTAGACCATTCTTCGGCCCTGCGAGCATACTCCATCGGGTACAGCACATTAGCCGGCTCGTTGCCTAGATCGCGTGCCAGATGCACGCCACTGACAACTGAATGGATTCTGCTGAGCCCCTGTGCAAGAACCTCCTGATATCTCGGGCTTGCTTGGAATTGGACAGACCATGAGTCCGAGATGTGAGAATCATCTACCTCTTGGTGCTCGAGAAACTCGTAATCCCTCAGCATCATTCCCTCGGCGAAGTCGAGCATGCGCTCGCTAGACCACCCTGAGGTGAATCTTACACACGCCGAGAGCCCCTTCTTTTTGGACATCGATGCCATCACTCTCGCCCCGGTGTTGCGAGCTAGACGGTGGCCCACACTATCCTTCTCGCCCATGCCGATGAGCATGACTCTGCAGCCAGGAGTCCAAACGACCATTCTTTGGCCCTTCTTGCCTTCGAACTCGTCGGATGAGATTGCTTCCTTGACCAGATTGCGCTGGCTCCTACCGAGCCCCGAAAGAGCGTTGTTGGGGGCTCTGTCGACTCCCTCGAATAGAGGTATCAGCAGTTGTTCGCAGGCTTCATCGAATTCGCTATTGGACCAATTCATCTTATCGCCGAAGTCTGCGATTTGGTAGTAATATACAAAGAATTGCTTTGAAAATTCATACTTTAGAGTACGAATTAGTATTCTAAATACATAAATTAATGTTCAAATCTACTATTTCTTCCATTAATCGCTGCTAGGGCGAAGGCGACGAAAACAAGCAGTATCGACGGGGCCGGAAGAAGTCCCTGTAGTGCACCTTCCTTACTTTTCACGACACTCTCATTGACAAAGTCGAAGACCCACATCGAGGAATCTATCACTCTCTTCTGGTAGTACAGCATCCAAATCCCTTCGCTGGAAATCGGGGCGCCTGAAAAATCGAGAGTTGTGACGGTGCTATTGGTGGCATTGACTGCGAAGCCGTACCCCGGGGTGGAGAAGTTGAAGTCTGAATCCAACTGAACCTGTGTAACTCCTCCCTTTTGTTCCCCAGTAACTTCGGTTGGTTCATTTGACCCAGGGGTCCAAAACTCCAATGAATCTTCATTCTCTAAGTATAGCAGTGTGGCATTAGATGTGCTCGCATGTCCTAGGTTCGAAACACTCAGATGCACCTTTCCATCTTCTATCTCCAGAGAATCGACAACTAAACGAGCCCTCCAATACCAGATATTTTGGATCAGGTAGCGCATCACATCGAGTTCTTCTTCCAATCTGTCAGAGAGGGCCTCAACTGTACCCAGTAGAAATTGCTCATCATCGGTCTCGAAGGTGAATGTAGGATACCCCATTACCCCGTAGCCGTAGTCTCGGCTGGTTCCACAATTGGGGTAGAGGCCTTGGTTTGCATTCTGAATCGGGATGTCGGATATGTTGGCATGCACATCATCTCTGATGAAATGGAATAATTCCCAGTCTGAAGGCTGCTCGGGCCACTTGCCCCAAGGGTAGAGCATGATCCAAACTCCCGTGTGCATGGTGATATACAGGTCAGCATGAGGAACGACTTCATTCATGTAAATCGAATTTGCATGAGTCTCTGATTCACTGAATGCAGAACTCCCCGGTTGGGTCGTAGGGCATGTGTTCCAGTAGTGGTCGTAGTTTCTATTCAGGTCCACTTGGTTGACATTCCATCTTGTGTCGAAGTCATTGCCGTCCGCATTCAGCATGATGAGAATATGCAGTTCAGTGGTCGCCAATACATCGAGTACCTCTTGATCCCCATTAGCCCAGCCCTCTATGTAGTACTCTGCAACTAGGAAGGCGAGCTCCGTTCCCAAGTGCTCATTGCCATGATGACCGCCATCTATGTACACCACTTCTTTGCGCCATCCATCTGGCTTGTAGTGTTCACACCCAGACGAGACTACGGCTACGGGAATGGGCTGGCTTAGAGTACAAGATTCATCAGTGATCTGCAGCATCCAGAGGTTTCTGCCCATTTCCGTTTGTCCCACAACGGACAAATTGACGATTTCTGGATAGTCATCGGCCCATGCGTTGACATCCAAGGTCAGTGTTGCATAGGAATGATACCAGTGCTCCTGAATAATGTCCGGCTGACCAATCTGTGCTGATGCAGCAGGCGCAACTGGCACAGTGAGCATCAGGGATGCGAGGACGATTGCTGCCCAGCGGCGCATGCGCCGCTGAGGGGGTCTTCATCTACAATCATTGGCACTCGCTGTGAATCTATTGTCCACTAGCCGCGACTTGCTATGTGAGCGGCCACTATCTTGGTGGCGATGAGTGCTGCGTTGAACTGAGTCAGACGATCCTCTCCGGGGACGATTTCGTTAACATCGGCTCCAATAACCTCCGCACCGCTTGCGAATAATCCCTCAATAATCTCAACAGCTGCCCAATGACTCAATCCACCGGGGACCGGAGTACCAGTATCCGGGACAAGCGAGCCGTCTAGCCCATCGACATCAAAGGTCAACCAGACGGGACCCTCGATTTGGGCAATCCTATCCATGAGAGCAGCCCATCCTGCTTGCCCATCACATACACCCATGAATTCTCGAGCATACCATGTCTCGACCCGCTCGTCAGTCTGGGAGAACTCAGCCTCTTCTCTGGAGAGCGCACGCGTCCCGATTTGGACCACCTTGCCGACCCCTGCATCGAGCGACCTTCTCACTGCGGTTCCATGAGAGAATCTCTCTCCTCCGAGTTGATCTCTCAAATCCGCGTGAGCATCGACCTGAATCAGCGTCATGAGACTCAAATCGCCATCTAAGGATGGATGCCCCGTCGCAGCCTGCATCAATGGAGGAAGAATCCCATGTTCACCCCCTAGAAACAGGGGAAATTGCTCACCGTCGAGCCACTCAACAGCGTAGTCCTTGATTGAATCCAACTGCTCCATCAGGGTCCCAGCCTCGGACGACCATGGATTAGCCGTATGTATTCTAAGCCCGCAAGGTAACTCCTCCGGGAGAAGCGGGTCGTACAACTCGACCTGTGAGCTAGCAACGATACATGAATCAGGTCCGTTTTCCGTACCCTCTCCCCAACTAGTCGTCATCTCGTAAGGTATGGGCAGTACCACTAGGTCCCATGGTCCTTCTTCGGACTCATCAAGGCCGAGGAATGTTACTTTCTGGCGCTCTCCCACGAGGTCGCGAAAGTAGCAGGTAGATTAACCGCTTCGGAGCAAAAATCACTGATTTCGGGGCACAGGGAAGGACTGTTGAAATAGCGCGGCCTCTCATCTATACTCACCGCGGAGAGATTAGATGGGCTTGACACTAGCACAGTTGACCGACGCCATCCGACACAAGGTCGATGTCGATATGGAGACCTCAGTTGCCGAGACGATTGCCGAGCATGCACTCGGATTCTTTGGCTTCTCTAATCGTATAATCGACAACGCTCTGGAGCCGACCGACCGCAACCTGTTCTACCAGTTGCAGGACTACGATTTACTGACCACGGAATCAGAGGAGACCACACTGTGGGACGGGCGTGAATGGAGGATTCACTACTGGAAATTCAAGTCTAATGCAGAAGAGCTTGCCAGACTCGCTGCAGAGGGCCACGCCAACAAAGATGACGAGGATCCCTATGCCGGAGTCTACGACGATGTCCCCGCCTCGCTATGGAAGGAACGCTCCGGCGAGGACGACGATTACGAAGAGCCGCTGTTCTGAGAAGCGCGACGGGAATCGGTTCATATCCTGAAGTCCGAGGCATGTACCGTGCCTCGCGCGAGACAAGCCCTCGTAATCCTCGCCACCCTACTAATCTCCACTCAGGCCTCAATGGTACTGGCGGAAGAAGAAGGCCAGACCACTTGCACGGTGCTAGTTGATTGGGATGCTGAGGAACACTGGGGCGGAGGATGGAACCTATCCTATGACATCCTGCATCGCTATCTAGTCGTCTTCGATCCCCCATTTACTGGAGGAGATACTCCCACTTCTGTCACTATCGGAGTGGAGCAGCACAGAGACGAAGTCCAGATCGCTGACGATTCTAATGCCACTTTCATCAATGCTGGTGGTGAGATTGACATTGTACTCGACACCGAACCGCAGTTTGGAGATTCTGTGTACATTTCTGTATCGACAGATCAGGCGTTTTGTTCTCGGGACCTCTCAATTACAAATTGGAACCAGCCTATGGCGGACCATGAAATCACCAGAGAGACCACTTGGGGCATGGAAGGGGACGAACTAGGAGACAGCATAGACTTCGAAGGCAGGGGCTGGCAGAAGAGGACGGGAGACATCCTCGAGTCCAACGAACTTGGCAACGGCACTCTAATGCTTGACTCAATGAATGGGACTCAAGGACTGATACTGGCTCTCAATCTGGAGACAATCTGGCTCAATGAGACATACGATGGAGTCGAACTGCTTCAGCAGGACTTCGAAATGCGCGGAAATGGCTCTCTCTTCCTGAACACCAATGAGGAAGGCACAGACGGCAGTAGTGGATTCTCCGTTGATGTAGATGTGCATGAGGTGTGGGTGCTCCGTTCTTGGCAGCAGGGCAGCTCCACCGAACGCTTCCTCATCGATGGTACCGGCTGGCTTTCATTCAACGGAGGCGACAATAACAGCAGCGGAGGGGGGTATGGTCAATTGTCCTCATTCTATTGGGAGACTTGGGACGAGGATGACCGCAGACGCCTACAACACCTACAACTTGAGGCAAACGCATCATTGCGACTTGACGGGGGAAGCGGCGAATACTTCTCATTCGACTTGGATGAATTCAGGATATTGGAGCGCTGGGAGGATGGAATCAGGGAGCAGCAGCATTCACTCATTTTGGGCGGGGGTGACTTTGGTTTCCTAATCGATGACGAATTCTTCGAGGTCGAGGTCAACGGTACTATCCCAGTGATTCACTTCGAGAGCCAAGGCGGCGAGACAATCGCAGAAACAATCAGGGTCGATGGGACCTATGATGGTGATGCAGAGGGAAGTTTCGGACTAATCAGGAGAATAGTTGACTCTGGGACTCAAGAGAACGCTACCGGGCAAATGTTTGAGGTGGACAAGATTGAGAATGAGTTCTGGTTCAATGTCTCAGCGACCCCTATAGGTCCAATAACCGAAGAGTGGGAGGCCGAGCACAACCTAACCTACGAGTACACAGTACCCCAAACAGATTGGTGGAATCGAACTATCAGGTATCAGTACATAGAGGACAACGGAACTACGAACAACGAGTACCCCGAGTACTCTCCCATCATAGTGCAACCACAGTCGCCGGATGCAAATCGCATCTTTGAGAATCACATTTCAAGAGAAACCGGTGCAGCTCCTGAAATTCTTGTCCCTGGCGACAGTTTCGCATTGGTCGGTAACGATGCACTCATACTGTCCGTCGAAGTGATGTCAGTGGTCGATGGTGTGATGGATGGACACAATGTCACACTCGCTGAGTGGATTGGAGACTATGGTGGCGAAGCCTATGCTTCGGGTAGTGTGGTCAACGAAGGACCTCTAGCCGGACTGCTCAACGAGGTTTACCGATGGATTCAGATTTCATTCAACGAGAACGGGACTACTGAGGACCTAGCATTTGTAGAGTATCAGTCGGTGGACAGAGTACTCTCTCCTTCGGTAATTTCTGAGGAAGAGAACACCGCTCCGAACCTAATCTCAGTGGGCTTCCGCGAAGGCAGAATCCTAACCGAGGGCGACTCTGCACATCTTGAGGTCCTAGTGTATGACTTTGATACGGATGTAACAGCGGTGTCTGTAGATCTCTCAGAAATAGGCCTCGGGATAGTCGAACTATCGGATTCAGGCCTTCAGGGCGACCACACCATACACGACGATATCTGGACAGCATTAGTGACCTACGAAGGATTGCAGCACGGGATTATCGAGCCAACGGTGACCATGGACGATTTCTGGGTATCTGTGTCTGAGGATGCCAGCATTGAGATAACAAACGCCGCACCTAGGATGATGTCACTACAATTTTCTCCTGACTCCGTCATCCGTGGCGATACTGTTGATGTCAGCGTCACAGCAGTCGATGGCCATGGAGTCGAATCTGTATCAGTGGATTTGCTAGGAGTCGGAGGAGATCTCAGCCAACTAGTCGAGATGGATGGCGCATGGATTGGTCAGTTCATGGTGCCTTCAGGAATCTCCCCCGGCGAACGGGCAATTCCGATTAGAATCACTGATGGCGATGGTGAGACAGTGATTGCGGTCCACACTCACTCAGCAGGATTCCCAGTGGACGCGCCCCGGCTGACGATAGAGAACGAAGCTCCAACCATTGAATCTCTGACGATTCTCAGGAATGGAGAAATCGTTGATACAGTCCATGTACCTTCTAGTGGCGACCCGATTACGCATCTGCTTGAGGTAACTATCCATGACCCGGACGGAGTCTCCTCGGCACAAGCCAAAATCGGCAGATTGGCACCCATTGGCAACTCCGAGGCTTGGCTTCTGATGGTCGATGATGGGACCGGAGGAGATAGGGTAGCGGAGGACGGTGTGTATTCTCTGCTGTTCGATGTCCGTTCGACTCTACCCGAAGGAAATATGACCATAGAAGTCAGAGCCACAGACACCTACCTATCCACTACTCCGTTCAACGATCAGCAGCAGACACTTGAACTGGAGAAGTTGAATTCTGGAGGGAATGGAGGAAGTTGGATTAGTGATAACTCGATGATGCTGATTGCAGTTGGTTTGGCGCTATTGCTGCTAATCGGAGTCACCGCTGTTGCAATCTCGATGCGAAACTCGGAATCCGAATGGTGACTAACTCAGTTCCTTCGGCCTCAGCATCTCAATGAGATTCCACTTCTCACCACTCTTCTCAATAAGAGCTGCTGCTGCCGTTGGCATCACCTCCCACTCTCCAGTCAGGTGGTTGACCAGCACTTCTGAGCCTGGGTTGTGGCCGAGAATCATCGTAGTGCCACCTTCCAACAAGTCATCCAACTGATCAGACATATTGCTCAATCCGGCGTGGTAGATTTCAGGGCGTATCTCAATTCTCGCTTCGTCAAGCAAAGACATCCCCTCCAAGGTCTCCATCGTCCTCCTAGAACTGCTGACGAGGATTAGTTGAGGTAACCATCCGCGATTAGATAGAGCCTGCGCTATACAGGGGGCATCATGCTGACCTCTAGCATTTAGTGGCCTGTCGTGATCGGCCACCCCGGAGTATTCCAAACTACTCTCGGCATGACGCATCACTATCAGCCTAGTCGCCATGATTCGCAGATGCCACACCGGTTCTTGAATTACATGAATCTCATAAGACGGCGCGTGGTGGGCTGTTACATGCACACGCGCGAGCACCTGTACATCGGTGGCAATTGGGTGGAACCGACAGGCGAGGGGACAATCGAAGTCATCAATCCAACTAATGAGGAAACAATCGGTTCAGTTCCAGTCGGTTCAGCCGCAGATGTCGAAGCCGCAGTGGCAGCAGCCAAAACTACCTTCCCCGAGTGGTCCAAGACTTCAGTCGAAGACAGAGTCGGTTATCTGAACATGCTCTCACAGGCCATCAAGGACCGCACCGAGGAGCTAACTGAACTGATTACCTCCGAGGTAGGGACTCCAATCAATTACTGTAGAGGAGCTATGGTTGGCACCCCTAGAGTAGTATCTCGATCGTACGCCAAGATTCTCGAGGACTATGTTTGGGAGGAGGATGTCCGCAACTCGCTTATTGTCAAGGAGCCAATCGGCGTAGTAGGGATGATTACCCCTTGGAACTACCCTCTGCATCAGATTATTGGAAAGGTCGCTCCAGCCATAGCTGCCGGATGCACAATGGTCGTCAAACCATCCAAGGAAGCCCCACTGAACTCCTTCGTACTAGCTGACATCATCCACGAGATTGGTCTACCTCCAGGAGTCTTCAATCTGGTTTCAGGACACGGTAGGGAGATTGGAGAGGTTTTGAGCAGTCACCCAGATGTCGACATGCTCAGTTTCACAGGCTCTACTGGTGCGGGAGTCAGAGTCAGCGAGTTGGCCGCCCCCAGTATCAAGAGGGTGACTCTGGAACTCGGAGGCAAGAGTGCCAATATCATCCTCGATGATGCTGACATTGCGAGAGCTGCATCATCATCGATTCACGCATGCTTCGGAAACTCTGGCCAAGAGTGTTCCGCACTTACCAGATTACTAGTGCCCGATTCGAAGAAACAGGAGGTAATCGATGTAATTTCTGCGAAGATGACCAAGTATACGGTTGGAGATCCGATGGACGAATCGAAGCGCTGCGGACCAATGGTCTCGAGCGGACAGCAGAAAAGCGTCACCTCGTATATCGCCGCTGGAATCGAAGAGGGGGCAAACTTAGTCGCTGGAGGTTTGGGGATGCCGGACGGTTTGGACAAGGGTTTCTTCGTCCGGCCTACCGTGTTCTCTGATGTTACTCCGGAGATGACTATATTCCGTGAGGAGATCTTCGGACCCGTTCTCTCAATAACATCATATTCCACTGAGGAGGAGGCCATTGAACTGGCCAATGACTCGGAGTACGGATTGTCTGGAGGAGTCTGGTCGGGTGATGAGGATAGGGCCATGCGAGTGGCTAGGGAGATGCGCACCGGACAAGTCAGCATCAATGGCGGGCCATTCAACATTTCAGCCCCATTCGGAGGATACAAGCTCTCTGGGAATGGAAGAGAGTTGGGAGTGCACGGTTTAGAGGAGTTCCTTGAGATTAAGGCAATTCAGCGCTGAGGGAGTACATGAGTGCCCACAGACTGTTAATCATCGCAGGTACCAGCGGGGTTGGCAAGTCTACCCTTTCTGCTAGAGTCGCATCTTCTCTTGGGTTCTCCAAGATTGTATCAACAGACACCATCAGGGAGACACTCAGGACACAGCACGATCGAGACCAAAGTCCAGCCCTTCATAGGTCATCATTTGAGCCTGCGGGGTCTGATGCGATAGAGGATTGGCACCAAACGGTAGCAGTACTGACTGAAGCCGTGGCTGCGGTGGTCGCCCGTGCTCAAACCAAGTCATCCGACCTCGTGCTAGAAGGAGTTCACATTATTCCCGCGAATGGGTTGCTAGATGCATGGAGGAGATCGGGCGGAGAGGCGTGCGGAATCGTCTTACGAGTAGATGATAAAAAAACCCACCAAGACTTCATCAGATCTAGAGAGAAACACAATAGGAAGGGCGTGGCACATTATCTGAAAAACCTCGATCGAATCAGGAAGATTCAGGACCACATGGTCATTATTGCCGAGCAGTCGGACTGGCTGAGCATAGATGCCAGTATCGATGAGAACCCGATCAGTTTGATTGAGAACTCCTTCGAGTAGTCAGAAGCCTAGATTTTTGAGAATCTCGTCGCTGTGAGTCGAGAGCCGTTCCAGAGAACCGTCATTGACTATCATAGCGTCAGCCTGAGCCATCAGAACATCCAACCCCCATCTCCACTCTCTGTCCTCCCTCTGGGAGAAATCACTGTTATCCCCATCCTCACCTCGACCTCTCGATGAAAGCCAGCCTGAGCGTGAGTCCTCCGTCGCAGAGACTGCCAAAACAGTGACATTGGGAATGTGCTGCTTGAGACTCTCCATCTCTTCCGGCTGCCTCATCCCGTCAATCAGGATATCTGCATCAGCAAGTGTCTCATGGATTTTGTCAAGAAGCCTCACGAGGACAATATCTTCGCCGTACTCCTCACGCATAGAGAGAGCTGTACTGCCTACATTTTCAGGCGATTCATCAAGTCCTCTAGCCGCAACTTCTGCACGGACCACATCACCAAGAGAGAGAACCACCATCCCCCTAGCGGCTGCGCTGCGAGATACCACACCCTTCCCCGAGCCAGGGGGGCCGCACAGCACCAATACTCGTCTTACCACATTGCTTCGATGTAGGTGCAGGACAAGACGATTGCTGGAGGGTGACTATCGTCCTACCCATTCAGCATCGTTACGCTCAAGGAAGGCCTTGACTCCAATCTCCTTGTCTTCGGTGTCGAATAGTGCAATGAACTCAGAACGCTCGGCCAATATTCCCTCGCTGAATGGTAGATCAAGGGCTGCTCGGACGGCCCGCTTGGCAACTCTTACTGTATGCGGGGACTTCCTAGCAATGACTTCGGCCATTTGCATCGCTTCAACTTCCAATTTATCCGGCTCGACAACTTTGTTCACCAGCCCCAATCGTAGAGCATCTTCTGCTCCGACCATCTCACCAGTCAGGGTCATCTCCATAGCCTTCCCATAACCGAGTAGTCTGCACAGCCTTTGAGTTCCCCCACCTCCGGGAATCAATCCAAGATTAATCTCGGGTTGGCCGAATTTTGCACGACTGGAAGCCACTCTGATATCGCATGCAAGTGCCAGTTCAGTTCCGCCTCCTAGGGCAAACCCGTCTACCATAGCAATCGTCGGTTTCGACAGGGCCCAGACGGCTTCCCACGCGTTGTTCCCAAAGAAACTGCGAACATCATCGGAAGACTTCCCTACGAACTCGGAGATGTCCGCGCCTGCAGCGAAGGCGGTTGGTTTAGATCTCCCACCGTCTTCTACCGGTGGTGGAGGGGCACCTTTGATGACCACGGCCCGAATGGAATCCTCAGCCTCTACTCGCGCACACTGCTCTTTGATTGCGGTATGAGAGTCCCGGTTCAGAGCGTTGAGCTTGCTTGGACGATTCAGAGTCCAGACGCTGATTACTCCGCCCATTGGACTGCAACCCTCAACAGGCATGTCTTCTACCAGTAGGGCTCCCTGTGACATGCTACTCGCACCGAGCCTTTTGGCTTGAACATTCAGTCTGATTAAACTTCATCAGGATTCACTGGAGGCGGGATTGGAGGCATGCCCGGAGGAGGAGACATAGGAGGCATACCTGGAGGAGGCGGCAACGGCGGCATGCCATCAGTAGAAACGGGTACTACTTCCTCCTTAGTGCTCTGAGAAGACTCTTTGGGAGTGACTTCTAGAGGTATTCTGAGTCGTAAAATCCGCTCTTCGTCTATTCTCACATAGGATACCCCCTGAGGTCTTGTGGGGTCTGGAGACTCTGGCTCATCAAGGACTGCCATCCCGTGTTCGGGCTGCTTGAGCAACTCTGCTAAGTCCTCCCCATCTTCGACAGCAGACCACATCTTCGCCTTCGCAGCCCTCCTCTCAGCCATCTTCATCCTACGCTTTCTATCTATGCGGGATCTAATCTCAGCCCTCTTGGCTCTCCTCTGCCCTACGAACTCCTCGACCTCGGCCTCAAAGTCTCCTTGAGGGTTTGATTCGGCCACATACCTCGCTGCTACGCTACTACCATCATCAGGCATTACCGGCAGAGGAGCCGGAGGAAGCATCTCACCCTCGGTAGCTACAGGCGGAGCCACAGGCATAGGGGGAGGGTTCGGAAGAGGCAACTCAGGTTGTGGTGCCTTGCCACGGCTGCGCTTGATTTTGCGCCCTTTCCTCTCGCTGGCACTTTCCACATCTAGAACAGGCTCCGGAAGGTCAATTTCGACCTTAGGCTCCTTTTTTATCTCAGGCTCTACAGTTATCTTAGGAGGCCTGGGAACAGGAGAGCGGCCGGAGAACATCAGAATCGAAAACAAGGCAAGCAGGACAATTCCCCCGGCCATCCTAGTCATAAGGTCCGCATCACCTTGTAGAATTACGAATAAGACACTTCCCAGAAGTACTGCTAACCAAAGGGTCAACCGTGTGAGCGAAACCATGTTCCTGACCCGTACGAAGAGTCCTCTGCCTTCACCTTGACGGGGCCTTGAGAAGTTCTACTAGACTGTTCATGGCCTTTGCCCTGTGCGTGATTCCGGTATATTTCCCCTCTTCCCACTCTCCGAAGGTACGCCCATCTCCTTCGTCAGGGATGAAAATTGGGTCATATCCGAAACCCCCTTCTCCTTTCGCCGATTCTGCAATTATTCCTCTACAAATTCCCTCTGCACTCCATGTCGAATTACCGTCTGAAACCAAAGCTACCGCTCTGTATTCTGCCCCTCTGGACATCTCGCCTTCAAGTAGTGATAGTACCCCTTCAAGCCCAATCTCAGCCTCGACATCCGCGGACTCGGATCCCGGCCACTCATCAAAGGCATCGAGAAAGACCCCTGAGTCCTCCACCATGACTGCGACTTCCTTGATACCCTCCTGAGCGAGTAGAAGGAGGGCTTGAGACATCTTGGATCTCGCTACTGCTTTAATCCCCAATTCCTTAGGCTCGTCGAACTTCAGAGGGACGCCCCCTACTAGCAACTGCTCCACGACATGTCCAGATTCTACAAGTAACATACTCGCCTCTGCGACCTTGTTCTCGTTACTCGTTGCGAATAGGATTTTCATTGTATTCCCTATCCGTGATATCTCACTCTTCCTCTGATTGACTCGAATCTGGATACTACATTTCCAGCCTCGTCATTACCGGAATCTAAGTACCCTCGAACCACAGAATCTACTGCCCCCTCGAGCTCGGAATGACTGGCAGTAAGACATTCATTGAGAACTTGCAGGTCGAGCCCCATATGCTCTAACTCTGGCGAGACTCGTGCCAAACCAAAGTCAATCATCGAAAGGTTTCCCGAACTGTCGATGAGAATGTTGTGAGTGGTCATATCTCCGTGAGAAATCTCCTCCTCGTGCAGTCTGCGAATCAAGGCCCCGACATCCTCCATAGTCTCACTTCCGACAGAACCGTCAGATATGGCCTCATACAACGGCCTACTGTCAATCCTAGAGATTAGTATCCACGACTCTTCTACATCACAGTCGAATAGGGCCGGAGAGGGGAAAGAAGACCGCTGCAACCTGCCAAGCACTCTGACCTCAACAGAGAGCCTACTACGCGTCAGTTTACGGTCCAAGTCAGGGTGTCTATATCCTCTTGCCCTCCTCATCTTCAGGACCGCTGGCTTACCCATCCATCTCCCTGCAGTCACTGTAGCCTCTGCACCCTCATGCAACAGTTCAATCGGGTTCCACATGGGTATGCCCGCCCCCGCCATACATCCGCGACATTAGATGACTTCAAAGCGGTTGCACACAACGAGGATACTGTATGGCGATAGAGCTACCTCCGCCTCCTCTCCAGCGTGGCAGATTGAGTCATGCGGCATACACCGATTCCGAGGTTGAAAGAGAGGCAAAGAGACTCAGAGACGCCATTAAGCAACCATTCAGGTGGAGTCTGGAGACCTGCAGGTCGATTGCCCCTCTGACCCTTGAGATTAACCAATTGAAACAGGAGAAGGATGTGTTCCTAATCGCTCACTCTTATCAGACTCCAGACATCACTTACGGAGTTGCCGACTCAGTGGCCGATAGTTACGCACTGTCGAAGGAGGCTAGGGACGCTCCACAGCGGACCATACTGTTCTCGAGTGTCAGATTCATGGCCGAGACAGCCAAGATCGTGAGTCCTCACAAGACCGTACTCCACCCCTCCCCAGATGCCGGATGCTCATTGAGTGATGCAATCACTGCTCAGGATGTCAGAGATATCAGAACGAAGTATCCAGGGCTACCCGTAGTTTGTTACATCAATACCAGCGCAGAGGTCAAGGCTGAGTGCGATGTCTGTGTCACCAGCAGTAACTACCTGAGAATCTGTGAGAGATTACCCGGGAATGGAATCATCTTCGTTCCTGACAAATTCATGGGCAAGCACCTGCAGAACCATCTAGCAGGTAAGAAGGATGTAATCATATTCGACGGTGAGTGCGAAGTTCACGCTGCCTTCACTGGAGAAAAGATTCGGACTTGGAGAAAGCGCGCGAGCGAAGCAGGCATGAATCTGCAGGTCCTCAGCCATCCCGAGTGTGATACGGATGTATTGGAGGAGAGCGATTTCGTAGGAAGTAGTGAGATTCTGATGGAAGAGGCACTCAGACTAGCTTCGATAGGAAAGAAGGATTTGATGCTAATCACCGAGTGCGGAACTACGGACAGAGTTCTGGCTGAGTCAGAGGGGGATCTCAATCTGGTCGGAGCGTGTGTAATGTGCCGACACATGAAGACGACGCAATTGGAAGATATCCTACAGTCACTGCGTGACCCAAGGCCAGACCAAATCATCAATTTGGAACCGTCAGTGATAGAGAGGGCTGGCCATTGCCTAGATCAGATGTTCAGCCTAGCTGAATGAATCATCGCTCCGATGCGGCTTGGTAGGCCCATAGGAAAAGCAGCGGCATGAGCATGACTATGGCCGACTGAAGGATTACTGAGGAATATGGTTGAAAAGTCTCCCCAGAGTACACTTTCAGGACCGAATCTCCTTCAGTATCGACCTCTATCCATGCCACTTCCTCAAGCAGTACCTGAGGATCCATTTGGTTGACATCGTCATCGCGTGTAATCGCAAGTGTGGAGTTACTATCTATCTCGTGCAGATAAACATCATGATTACCATTCCCAACAGGATTGGTCGGATCCCAGAATGGTATCTGTAGGAATGCCACTCTGTCATCTCCAACACTTGGCGATGAGGAATCCCACAGAGGGTCGGACAGAATCCTCTGGTCCCCGCTTAGAATGTCAACTAGGATGGTTCGGTTTACAGGCCCTACATCAACCACAGCAACCAGCCAAGAGGATGACATGTCGATGTCAATTACTGTGGCATTAGAGTAACTTACTGGAATCCCAGATAATTGCTCAAGATACTCGTCCTCAGCCTCGGTCGCAGTGACATCCAACTCAACTTCAATTTCGATTCCTCCGGTAACCGAGGTGAGGTTGACTGTTGGAGATAAAGAGGACGAATCGACCCAAGCTATTAGTGAGTCCGAGGCAGCCACAATAGAGAAAGATCCATTTTGCTGGCCTACAATCGAATCACTGATACTAACTTCGAGGAACCGAAGAGACGACTCACCCATGATTACCAGAACAGCCGTTCCTGAGTCTTCAGCTATCGCCAAATCGATTATTGGGCCAACATCATTCAGTGACAAAGAAGGAGTACGAACCTCGCCCTGATTTCCTAGGTCGTAGAACTCTAGATTTTCCAAATCATGCAGTACCATATATTGGCCTGAAACCACCACAGATGGAGCTACTTCCCATCCGCCACTAACTATCTCTGTCCCTTCCTGTGAAGTGACATTCCACTGAGTGATTATTACTTCCGAGCTCATCGGATCTTCTTCTACTGAAACTAACCACCCCTCCGATCCGACAGCAGCTGTGGGCCACTCTACTCCTTCAAGTGGAAAGTCTTGGTGAGTGGCATCCCACAGTAGCACACCACCAGTGGACATTACAACCGCTGCAATCATGATACTGGTTTGCCGACGACTCGGCTCTTTTAGGGGTCTGAGGTATTCCTTCAAACCACCATAGACCTGCTTTGCCCACTTTCCTGGATTGGATATTGCCCTAGCCAGTCTACGGCCAAACAGCCGTTCGTCCGCTATCTTCCAGATCGGCTCACTAGTTCTAGAGGTGATTTGTACTGCGAGTATCGCTACCACCATGCCTCCGATTATATCTACTACCCAGTGTATTCCCAAATACACTATACTGAGTGCTGTCAGCAATATGAATCCCATCAGGAAGTTGCGATACCTGTACCACCTCCCGTCGTCATCCCAGCGTTGCATAGTAAGCCAGATAGCGAAAGGTAGACCAATATGCAGACTAGGCATACCATTGGTGAACGGATCTATTCTGGTGAACCAATTGTTGATTTCAGGCGTCAAATCGTAGGCTATGGTCTGCATCTCAGGGATGTGATTACCCGTTACTCCGACATTGAAGAATAGATAGAAAGGAATCGCAATCACATATGTCCAGAACATCGACAGCGATACCCTGTCTGCCATATGCCTGTCATCGAAGTAAATTGGATAGAGGAAGGATGCGAAGGTGGCGGTCATGAATCCCATCACATAGAAGTGAGTAAAGGCCTCATCCAGAAGCGCATTCCTCATAGCTTGCTGGACCCATAGAACGATGTCGCCTTCGATGGCGTATACATACGGAGTCATGTCCAGTTGGGTGTTTGCCATTAGGGCACGGTCCATTCCGTCTAGGATATCCTTCCAAACATATACTGAGAATACCACAACCATGTGGGCCCAGTAACGTCTGAACATATCGATGAATCCATCAGCACTTAGCTTAGCGTAGTTAGGCTTGAACAATGGCATCATGGCTATGCTAAGCATGATTGCCCCGGTGACCCAGGTGATGTAGATGCCAGTTCCCGCTGCCATTCTAATACCTCTCGGGCGGCGGATGTGCCATCAAATCGACCCTTCTTCGGAGATCGAAAGTCAAGTAATCCTCACCGATGGTCCGGAGCCCTCTCGCAGGGTTTCCAAGACATTCTCAACGATACTATCGAACGCTGCCGCAGTTTCCCCTTCCGGCTCAGCAACGATTCTGTGAACTCCGTCATCACCACCTCGAACAATACCCGGGTCAAACGGTAAAGAGCCAAGGAAAGGAACTCCTAGATCATCTGCTGCATCAGCTCCACCTCCGGACTTGAATACATCCAGAGTCATAGACCATCTCCCCTCATCATTCGCTGTGGCTGAGATAGGAGTTCCCCCGGGCCCCATCACAGTGACTTCATCTCCCGGACTCGATGTGCCTCTGATTGTATAGCCTCTCATGTTTTCGATGACTCCCAGAACCGGTACCGAGAGAGTCTTGGCGAAGTTGATAGATTTGCGACTATCGAGGAGAGCGACCTCTTGAGGCGTTGTCACGATTACGACACCGTCTATTCCCGGCAGGTTCTGACTGACTGTCAAGGGCTCGTCACTGGTTCCTGGAGGGAAGTCAATAATCAACGCATCCAACTCTCCCCAAGCGACATCACCGATGAATTGTTGAATCGCACCGAGCTTGATTGGTCCGCGCCAGATTACTGGCTTGTCAGGGTCCTCTAGGAGGAAAGCCATCGAGATTACCTTGAGTCCGTTTGGACCGATTGCAGGAAAAATCTGCCCTTCTTCGACATTGAGATCGGAAGCCTCGATTCCGAGCATCTTCGGAATGTTTGGGCCGGTAATATCTATGTCCATTATGCCGACACTCATACCCTTCTGAGCGAGCGATAGTGCTAGCCCTGTAGCCACTGTGGACTTGCCCACACCGCCTTTGCCCGAGAGTACCATTATCTTGTGCTTGATATCTTCATCCATCTTGGTCATCCGCAGTTTTCGCTGCATTTGCTGATACGCTTGCTCCATCTGGGCCCGCTCCTCAGGAGAAGCATCTGGCTCAGTTGGCGTACCCGCCTGTCCGCCGGGATGGTGGCTAATCGGAGAATCCGCCATGATGCTACGGCATGCGAGGGCTACTTCAATTCTGTTCAGAGAGCCTTTACTACACATATGTCAAATATTGTGGATTGGTTCATTAGTCACCGAAGTCATGATACTACTATGCGAGTGCTGTTCGTATGCGTAGGCAATACATGCCGCAGTCAGATGGCGCAGGCAGTAGCTAGACATCTGGGGCATCAAGCAGAATCGGCTGGAACTCACCCAGGAGAATTCATCGCAGCGAATGCAATCAAGGTCACATCCGATATTGGAATTGAGATGGACGGACAGTCTCCCAAATCGGTCGATGACATAGATGCTACCGGATTCGATCGAATCATCAGTATGGGTTGCGGCGTAGAATGTCCCGCGCTCCCCATAGACGAGGATTGGGGATTAGATGACCCAGTAGGCAGAGGGGAGGAAATCTACCGCGAGACTCTGAGAGACATCATGGGACGCATTGACTCGTTGGAAGAGGAAACCGACGCTTAGAAAAGTGATTCTTGTTTCCCTGATTCTGCACGAGTGTAGTGTAGTGGTTATCACCGGGCGTTGCCAACGCCTGAACCCGGGTTCAAATCCCGGCACTCGTACCATCTCTCAACTTGAAAACTCCTGCCCGAACATACTGGCCGGATAAGACTACAATCAGTTACATGACCGAGAAATCCAGCGGGCATGGTCTAGTGGTTATGACAGCAGGTTCCCAACCTGCTAACCCGGGTTCAACTCCCGGTGCTCGCACCAATCCTCCACTCATTCTAGAACTACCATTGGCAAAAACAATATATCGTCTCCAGCCACCTTCAAGGTATGTCAGATAAATTACCAATGGCGAAATTAGGAATGGCTGCAAGTACTCTATCGATACTCGGTTCGGTGTACATCTACTTTGGAATGGAGGACCAGATGCTTGGAATCTTCGTTGGCCTATGGGCACCAACTCTGCTACTATTCGGTAGAGAGTTAGAACAGATGATGTAGAGAATCATTCAGTAGTTTTTCTTCTCAGCCTAACCACTCCTATAATTAGAGAGAGAATACAGGCCAATGCAGCTACATTAGCAATAATGATGGATATTGATTCAATCATTATCCCATAAATTAGCCACAATACAAGAGCTGTAGAAACCAGCCAAAAGGTTGGCAACGATATCCCCTCATGAAGTCCCTTAAACCAAACATCCCTTAGTTGGGGAATCCATGCCAAAACTCCTAGGGTTCCTGCAAGAATACCAATTAACTCAATCAGAATATATTCCACGGAGGGCATCAAAGATCATCTCGGTCAGATTTACCATCTTCCGACCAGTCGTAGATTCCTTTGCCGGTTTTCTTTCCCAGCTCACCAGCCTCCACCAACTGGTCCAATATCGGGTGAGGAAGGTATCTATCGTCGTCGAAAGCCTCTGCTAGGTTGTTGAGGATGTCATGTCGCACATCCAGACCTACAAGGTCACTAAGCTCTAGTGGCCCCATTGGGTGTCTATAGCCTAGGCGCATCGCTGTGTCTATATCACTCGCCGAGGCTACTCCATCAGCCAGCATCCGTATCGCCTCATTTCCGAGAACAACTCCGAGTCTACTGGTAGCAAAGCCGGGTACATCTCGAACTAGGATAGTCTCTTTACCCATCGTAGAACCGATTGATTGAGCGGCTTCTACAGTAGCATCCGAGCAAGAATCATGGCGAACTATCTCTAGCAGGCTCATCAGCGGAACGGGATTGAAGAAGTGCATCCCGATGACTCGCTCTGGACATCCCGTCGCGCGAGCAATCTCTCCAATCTGCAAGCCCGAGGTGTTTGTCGCCAGTACAGCATGAGTTGGAGCTATCTCCTCGAGTTGACGGAAAATATCCTGCTTTAGTTCCATAATCTCGGGCACGGCCTCGATGACTAGGTCTACATCAGCAACAGCCTTGGTCATGTCTTCAAACATACTCAGGTTTGCCGACCATTCCGACTTCTGCTTCTGGGTGGTTTTTTCACGAGCAATGCCCTTGTCCCAGAATGTATGAATCGAATCCATTCCCTTCTGTAAACCATCAGGAAAGGTATCGTATAGTCGAGTATCCCAACCGACCTGAGCACAGACTTGTGCGATTCCCGCACCCATCGTCCCGGCGCCGACAACGGCGACGGCCCGGATATCCATTGAATCACTCCCGACCATAGGCCGCCAGTGCAGCCTGGAACAGCCGCTGCCGTGGAACATCATGCTCAAGGAAGCAGGTGAATGGAGCGACATCCTTGAGCAACTCGATTGCAGTGACATAGGCCCCGTATACGAACGGGTCAGCAGATTCTGTGCTGGGAATCTCGATTCCCAACTTGCTCAATCCTCTGCGAGTGTCCTCGTCCCAGATAGCGTAGGTGTGGCCGGTGAAGTGGAGGTAGGCGGAAAGCCGCCGCATGTCCGATTTGGCTTTCTCAGTAAAACTCTCTATGAGCAATGTGTCCGGGTACCTGATGGCATATAGCGCCAGCATCACTTCTCTTTGGGTCTCTTCGCGCCAATCGCGCTCTGGCAGACCCATCCAAGAGTCAATCATATCCAGCATCTCAGGAGTATATGGTCGGCGGATGAGGTATAGCAATTTCTCGTACCCCTCTGCATCTTGCTCAGCGGAGTGATGATGCTCATGGAAGTATTCGGGTAGCTTCTCAAAAAATGGAGCGCAACGCTCCTTGTCGAATGAGATCAAAGCAACATGCTGCATGTAGAACCCCCCCTAGACTCAGTTGCCCTTCCACTCTCGGTACTGAATCCATTCTCCCTTCAAGTACTCGTTGACTAGCTTATCCTCGTCCTCGTCAGTGGGCAGAACCGTTGAGAGGTACTCATCCCAAGCGTTATCATCACCCTCAAACACCTCTCCGTGGACAGAATAACGCTTACCGGCGTACCTACCAATTCCGCGCTTGAACTTGTCTGACGGGATGTAGAGCTCAGGCTCACCCTCCTTTCGGGCCTTGCTGATCCTACTCATCTCATCCCTGAGTTCTTGGAAGTACAATTCTCTGCTGGCTTCGTTTAGATGCTCTCTGTCGGCGGCTTCAGCAGCTTCTCTCTCATCGTATCTACCCTTGACGCCGTAAACATATGCCCACTGAGCGCTGGACGAATCATCAGTCCCGAATAAATCGAGTCCTGTACTCACCCACTTGTTGACATACTTCTGAATCAAAGCGCAGGGAACGACTCCCTGCTTGACAATCCTTCGTAGCCCGTTGGCACCTGTACCGAGATGAAAAGACTCCTCCTTGAGCATCGGACCCATCGAAGCCGCCAGAGGTTTGAACGACGATGTGCTCAGCATCTTCAACTGGTACTTGCCATCACGGTCGATGAAGTGAGTGAACATGAAGAAGTCTAACCAATGGTCTATCGGTTCGTTGAATGAGCCTAGGATTCGAGTTCCATCCTGAGCATTCCTCTCGAGTAGTTTAGCTGCTTCACGAACCCCTTGCTCACCAAAGAAAGTACACAGGAGGTAAGCCATCTGCCAGCCGTGCCGCTGCTCCTCACACATTATCCTAAGAGCCGATTTCTTGTCGTACTCTGTTGGAGCAGATGCTAGAAGGTGATTCTGCTGCTCAACCGAAGCGAACTCGGTATCGCCCTGAACGCTAATCATGTTGATGATAGCATCCCTGATGGTCTGCTGTGGGATTTGCATCCTCCGTTCCCACTTTGGTCTACCTTCGAAATCACCGAACTCAATGCTTTCTCCAGCTGTGTCCCAGTCGAACTTGATATCGAAGCGGTAGTCACCTAACCAAGAGGGGTCGAAACCGATTCTCGTTTGCCAGTCGTTGAACTCGTCAATCCACGCCTCAAAGTTCTGTGTGTAGTCTCCCACTATCTCTGCGTCTGCCATCATCCATGGGCAGATATAACAGGTATATCAAACGCTGTATCCGAAACCGCACTCTAAAGAGTGCGAATCTCAATTCCCATCAAATTCTGGAACTTCCCTGTTCACATATGCGGCAATACCCTTCTTCGCATCATCGCTCTGGAACAAGTCAGATTGCAACTCTCTCTCGAGTGCTAGGTGGTACTCGAGAGGGATCTCCATGCCACTCTGGACGCTTCGCTTGATGTTTCCGATCGCCTTGCTTGCCGCATAAGGCAGAGTGAACTGGCCAGCGTAGTCGAGGATATCTTGGCGAAACTCCTCAAGGCTGCCAGCCCAGACATCATGTACCAGGTCCATCTCCTTGGCCTCCTCGTACGAGAACTTTCGTCCCGTGACCATGATTTCCATCGCCTTCGCCTTGCCGACTAGACGGGACAGCCTAGCAGTCCCACCAGTCCCTGCGAGAACTCCCAGTGAGACTTCAGGAAGGCCTACCTGGCCAGAGTCCTTGCGGCCGATACGGATGTCTGCCGACATAGCAATCTCTAGTCCACCACCAACTGCATGTCCGTTCAGGGCGGCAATTACGAGCTTGGGAGTCTGTTCCAGTCTGCTCAGTGTCTCGTTGGCGTGAAGGCAGAAGAAGTATTTGAATCCGGGACTGACCGAATCGAGCATGCTGATACTGGCTCCTGCTGAGAAGAACTTCTCCCCAAAACCAGTGAGTAGAATCACAGTCACATCATCGTCGAACCGAGCCTTGAGTACTGCCTGATCTATGTCTCTCATCATCGAGTGAGTGTATGTGTTGACCGGCGTCTTACCTTCAGTTAGGGGTTCTCCAGCAGAATCAGAGCACAGTTCGATGATGGCTATACCGTTGTCCGTCGTTCCATAGTTCACAAGGTTGTGCGCCATTGGCTGCATGTCAGGCCAAGATGTCATGCTCAAGCCCACTAAGGGCCGCCATATCAACCAAACGGAACCAAATGACGCCTTTCAGGCGTCGCTCTCGCCGAATGAGACCGAAGCCCCTCCCCTGCGAATCGAGTCCCACTGTGAAGCAATCTCTTCGGCTCTGGGACTCGGCTCCCATGAATCACGAGCCAGAGATTTCCTGAATGGCATCCTGCGGACCATTCTTCCGTCCTTGAGGCGCTTGCGGCGCAACATTCCAAATCGTACCAGCGGCCAGAGCATCAATCGCAGAGGCCCGGGAGAGTATAGCCAGCGCATGAAGGCGAGACCGTCCCCCTTCCTGCGCTGATCTCGCATCCAGTGGTTCGCAACCAACTTGAATCCCCTGTCCCCAACCCTGTTCATTAGGAAGCGGTTGATGGCACTAGCCCGAACTAGGGGAACTAGGCGCTTGCGTACTTCAGTCTCATAGTCACACTCGCCGAGTACTGCTTTGGCAGCAAGGACACCACTGGTGATGGCGTAACGCATGCCAAAGCCCCACATGAAGTCCTGTAGGCCACCAGCCTCGCCCACATAGTACCGGCCCTCGTAGACATACTTGTCAGGAAGAGAGAAGTCACCCTTGCCACCAACTCTCTTGATGGGTCTGCGATTGAGGTCGTAGTGCTGCTCGTACCATGCTATTGTCTCATTGAGGTAGCGTGAGGTACGCTTCTGCTTGCGCCACAGACAGGTACAGATTAGGCCGATACCATCGATAATAATCAGGTATGAATATGCCCCGGGAGCGAGTTTGTCATTCAGTTGGAATGAGACATGATTGGGATGATCAGTGTGAAAGATCTCACCGAAGGCAACTGCACTGGATTCCCTGGGCCCTGCAGCTACGATATGACAGTCCTCAGGGGCTCTTCGGGTGCCATAGTGAATGTCAACTCCCGCTTTATTGGCCATGCGCTTGAAACCCTGATCGATGCAATGGGAATCAGTGCCACGTTCCACCACTCTGAATGCGACACCGTTAGTTACAGGATTAGTAATCTCGTCATCAGGGTGAATCAGGTCGATAATATCGAAACCGTCAGACTTGAACTCGTCAGGGTCGAATCCCCACTCTCGAATCTCGTCGAAGAAGTCTGTCTCGTTACTCGTCCAATTCTCAATGCCTTGGAAGTCCCCATCGAAGCGGGCCCCACTATCGCTCCTAATCTCATGCACATGGACCTCCCTGCCCGCATTAGCCAGATAGGTCGCAGCGGCGAGTCCTGACAGCCCCGCACCAAGTATGTGCACAGCCTCCTCACTCATACTGCTGCGAGTATTCACTCCCGCTTCAACGGTTGGGTCTTCCGTGGCGTTCAAGCGCAGCACCCGCATGGAACATCATGGCACACGTGCGGGTGTCGATTGAGCCTGAACGACTCGACCCGGATAACCTTCGACGAGATCTTCAGGTGGATGGATGCGGCAGCGTCGTCAGTTTCGTAGGCCTTACTCGTGGAGACGATGATGGTGTTGAGGTCGAGAGACTCGAGTTTGATGCATGGACGGAGAGACTTCCAGGAGTCTTGAACGATATAGCTGAGCAGGCCTTGGTTCAGTTCGGAATAAGTTCTGTAGTAATCGCTCATCGCACCGGATCAGTAGGACCGGGTGAGCCAATAGTGTGCATACATGTCGCCTCGACTCACAGGGCCAGTGGTTTCGAGGCCTGTAGTTGGCTGATTGATGAACTGAAGCGACAGGCCCCTCTGTGGAAGAAGGAGATTAGAGCAGACGGAGAGGTTTGGAAGGCAGGTCTAGGGTGACTACAGCTCACTAACGCTGCTCACAGCATCAGGTACATTCGACGCTATCCCTTCTACCATCATCCAGCCGTGCCCCTTGATGCCATCTCCCACAAGCCTGATTCCATCCACACCAATATCAGAAGGTAACTCAGCACCCTGAGGTGCACGATTGCAAGGCCAGTTCCGATGGTATGAGTGGACACATATTTCCTCGGCATGGTCAGACAGCCAAGGAATCGCCTCGTACAGATCCTCCCTACCCTTACTGATTTCCGACTTCACAGTAGGATCTGGCACATACTGGTGCGTAATCATCAGGTGCTTGCCTTCTGGGGCTAGACTCGGGTCCGAGAAGGTTGGGATGACATAGCCACCCACTCTTTCAAGTCCCGGAAGCATGGTCACACCGCTACCGCGATGAGGAATTTCATCGTCCAGCGCGAACGCGAACCCGATGCCCCCAACAGCTTGGGTGTCACGGACTTGCTCCTTTATTCCATCTGCTACCTCAAAGTCGTTGGACAGTGCCTCGAAGAGATTTGGATGTCCGCCGTTGTGAATGATGGAATCTGCGCCCACCCAGACGCCCTCGTCACGCCCTCTCCGTCTGACGCCGATGCAGAATCTGTTGTCCTTGGTCGACTCCTCGGCATCACCTGGTAGAATCTCAGTAACCTCGTGTGAGAGTTTGACTCTGGCTCCGTTCTCGCGCAGGTCGGCCCTCAGTCCGTCAATCACTCCCTTACAGCCTCCTTTGGGGACATGAGGTCTGTCACTCCAGAACGAGTTCTGAAGCATCCTTACTACAGTCGATGCGGGCATCTGGTCGAAACGCAGACTGATAGCGAAGTTTGAGAAAGCGTCTAGGAAGTCAATGAACTCGTCAGAGAAGCGCCTTGAAAGCCATGCCCTACCATCTTCAGTTTCGTCGCCCCAAGGACGCTTAGCACCCTTCATCAGCAAGCCAGGAAGGTTCAATGCATCCCTGGCCGTGAACCACGGAAGTATCCCATATACTGAGTTGGCACGGTACAGTTTACCGTCCTTGATACGACAGGCGAACTTTGTCGTCGGCAGAAAATCGACTCCATGACGACCTAGATCTAGTCCACCTTTACTCTGCTTGCCTAGAATCAAATCAGCGAAAGGTCCCTTCTTTCCATGAGGAATCATGTGGACGGCACCTGTCGGAATCTGGTAACCATCGTGGTCGTGCTGAGTAAACCTACCTCCCGCAAAGGACATCCTCTCGTAAACAGAAACATCCACTCTACCTGACTGAGCCATCAGGGCTGCCGAGGTCAGACCCCCTATGCCGGCCCCAATAACGACAGCCTTGGGCCTGTCCTCCATCGATGCACCTCATGAGTATACCAATGCCCCTGTGGGGCACCAGAGCAAGCATCTTAGACAGTCAGTACAGTTCTCTAGAATAACCTCGCATAATCCCTCAACCACTAGGGCATCATCTTTGCATGCCATTAGACAGTATGAGCATCCCACACACAAATCGTCAATCACTCCGAGCTCCATTGCTTCAGTGATTGGCCTGTCATGGCTGATTCCAGATACCAGCACTGGTACCGGACCCGGCGTTGCCCTGTCCCGGAACGCCTCGGCCATGAAGTCCCATTGTGGATTACTATTTCAGATATTATCAACGAAATCCAATTGCAACATGATAGTCCTCGCTGGATTATAAGTGAAGAGCCTCCTCACTCTGAAATGTAGTCATGGACGAAGAGGTATGGACTGGAATGGTCGACATCGGCTCCAAGCCGGTAGTTGCACGCGAGGCTGTGGCAACCGGGCTGTTAGTCCTGTCCGAGACGGCCATCGATGTTGTCGCCAACGGGCGCTCGCCTAAGGGAGATGTCAGAGAAGCATCGACCATCGCAACCATTCAAGCTGTCAAAGAAACCCCTCGAACCCTGCCACACTGCCATCCGATTCCAATTGAGGGCTGCGATGTAGACTGGGAGATTGAGGAATCAGGATTGAGATGTACAGTGTCTGTTCGAACCCACTGGACTACCGGTGTCGAGATGGAGGCCCTGTGTGGAGTCAGCGCTGGTCTACTATGTGCGTGGGACATGCTCAAGCCTATCGAGAAAGACTCCGACGGACAATATCCGAACTCCCGAATCGAAGGAATCTGTATACTCAGAAAGAGCAAGTCAGACCCGCATCATTGAATGCCTAGACCCACTCCGGACTTCATGGCTACAAGGGACTTGGCAGACCACTTCTTACAGGCCACCGAGGCAGCAGCCGTCGCAGCTTCTGCATGGAGGGGACTTGGAGATGGGAAGGCCGCTGACGGAGCAGCAGTGGAGGCCATGCGCGCCATCTTTGACAATGTCCCTTTCGACGGAAGGGTCGCGATAGGAGAAGGCGAGCGTGATGACGCTCCGATGCTTTGGATTGGAGAGCCTCTGGGTTCCATGCAAAGCCAAGTTGGGGCACCTAGTATAGACATCGCAGTCGATCCTCTCGAGTGCACCAATCATGTCGCTCTGGACAAGCCGAATGCGATGGCGGTGCTTGCTGCCGCCCCAAGGGGAACACTCCTCCATGCTCCCGATTGCTACATGGACAAGATTGCAGGTCCGCCCGAGATGTCTGGACATATCAGCCTAGAAGCCGATGTATCCTACAATGTTGAGGCTGCATGCAGCGTCTTGGACAAACACAGCTCTCTCCTCAGGGTCGTGGTGATGGATAGGCCCAGACATGAGGAATTGATTCGGGACCTTAAACAGCATGAAGTCGATGTGGTATTAATCGGAGACGGCGACATCGCTGCTGCTCTCAACGCCGCCGATCACAACTCGGAGATTGACATGCTGATGGGAATTGGCGCGGCTCCCGAAGGAGTCATCACCGCTACAGCTCTTCGTGGATTGAAAGCCCCATTCGAAGGCCGACTAATTTTCAAGAATGAAGGTCACCGAGAGAGGGCGGAGAAGATGATCGATGACGACATCGATAGGCTATGGGGCCGCGACGAACTCTGCTCCTCAGATGATTCAATCTTCATCGGTACTGGAGTCTGCCCCGGCCGTACCAGGGGGGTAGAATTGACAGAGGATGGAAGACACTCGGTTCACTCAGAAGTGATAGATGTCAGTTCCGGCGAACATTACTATTTATCCTCCGTGCGATGACTTCATTTCTTGCGACCCTCACGTATCCGCGAGGCGATAGCATGGATGAGGGATTACTTGAGAAAACAGCGAATGAGTTAGTAGCCCATGGGAAGGGGATTCTAGCCGCAGATGAGAGTAATGGCACGATGTCCAACAGGCTTGAAGCCGTAGGGGTCGAACCATCTTCAGAAACCCGTCGCGCCTACCGCTCAAACATCTTCGCAACCTCAGATTATGAGTCGGCAATCAGTGGGGTCATCCTCTTTGACGAAACCATCCGTCAAACTATGGATGATGGCACCTCTATTCCTGACTATCTCGCAAGCCGTGGCATTCATCCAGGAATCAAAGTAGATACAGGAGCGAAGGAATTAGCTCACCACTCCGGCGAGAAAATCACCGAAGGATTGGATGGACTTAGAGAGAGGTGCATGGAGTACTTCGCCATGGGTGCTCGCTTCGCAAAGTGGAGAGCAGTCATCCGAATCGGTGACGGCATTCCTAGTGACTCGAACATCTCGACCAATGCCCATGCACTTGCTCGCTATGCAGCAATTTGTCAGGAACAGGGTTTGGTTCCAATAATCGAACCAGAAGTTTTGATGGATGGCGACCATGATTCTCAGACCTGTTATGATGTAACCGCACGAATCCTAGATGCGACCTTTGCAGAGTGCAATGTTCAGGGAGTGCACATCCCTGGAACTTTACTCAAACCAAACATGGTATTGCCAGGAAAGGATTGCCCAGATCAGGGGAGTAGGGAACAAGCAGCACAGATGACCGTTGACTGTCTAACCACTCATGTCCCGCATAATCTTCCTGGAATCGTTTTCCTTTCCGGTGGCCAGTCGGATGAAGATGCCACTGCTCATCTCAATCTAATGAACGGAATGGATGTTGAACACCCATGGCAATTGTCTTACTCATACGGCAGGGCTCTACTCGCACATGCATTACAGACTTGGGCCAGTGGATCGAACGAAGAAAGCCAGAACGCCTTCGCTCATCGTGCTGAAATGAATAGCCTCGCCAGAAGCGGCGACTGGTCTGTAGATTTGGAAGCCTAAATTCCAGTAACCTAGGGGCTAATTCGAGATTCAGTTCCCATCAAGGGCTCCGGGCCGGAGTTGCCAGACGCAAATTTCGTAGCGTCCTGATAGAGCACCACCTCTCTTGGTGGTTGAGACCTTCATGATATCCTTATCCTTGGAGAGAACATTACCCAACTGCTGAGGGGTCGTTCCATGACGCATAGTGGAATTCACATGCTCCAGTATTTCTGTGGTGTTCGCCTCTCCTCGATCATCGAGGAACTTCTTAATTTTCTGTCTTAGTCTAGTTGTTCTCATTTTACTCTCTCCTTTCTTTTGGACTGTTACGTTCGTGGTGTCTGACCCATTCCTCGGTAGCCCATTCCGACAAGGGTGGCGAGTTCCCGGCCATCCCACTCTTGTGGACGGTTCCTATTCGGGCCAAGGTCGCATCGGATTCCATTATCGCCGCAATCTCCGAGCTATTCAAAGGATCTTTCTGGGAATTCAGCCAGGCTGAAATCTCTGCAGTATTACGTGGCTTATCAGCCAGATACTTACGGATGATTCGTCTCAACTCATCCCTATCCATTCTTCTCCCTCCGCTTCGTTAGGGCCCAGATTGGGCCCGATGCGCTTAGGATGGCGGGCGCTGATATAACGGTTCTGCACGAATTCACACATATTCGTTACATGAAGTTGCATCAAACCACCCTATTTCCAGGATTGAATCAAGTGTGGAATTGAAACTGGTAATTTTTCCATTGGAAAGGTGTAACTAAGTGTAACTAAAATATAAAATTAAATACATTCGTCTTAACTCATTATGCAGCGAGAGTGAAAATAATGCCCGAGGAGCCAATAGAGCCGCTGAATCGAGGCATTGGAACAGATCCAGTGAGAATACGTAGCAAGCACAGACGGAGGCTGCTTGGCAGACTCACTGAGGGAGGCGCCACCGTAAGCGAATTAGCGAAAGATGTCGACCTCAGGGTTCCTCACGCTTCTGCCGAGTTGAAGAGACTCCGAAACGACGGACTGGTCTCCAGTGATCAGTCAGAAGGGAGTCGTGGCGCCAGCATGCATCTCACTCAATCGGGGTGGGAAGCGATCCGCTCTGACGAATTATCGAGGGCTATGGAGGCCATCCCTCTTCCCTCCGATTCAGGATTGTTCTGTTTATTGTCTAGGGACGGCCCCAATCTGCTATTGGGAGTTTTGCAGCCAATTGAATCTCCGATTGTGCCAATTCCGACTAGACCTCCAAACGAGTCTGCGACACCATCCACCTCCACAGGAAGAGAAGGGGTCCCTTGGACTTGGGCTGTATTTAGAGAGAGAGATCCGAGATGGTTTAATCTCAAATCAATGGAACCTGCATCTACCATCCCTGAACCTGCTGATCCTGAGAATATAGATGCGTATTCAGGTCAACGAAACATCTTGGGGATAATTCGCGCCCGTTTATTGGATCCTGAAAGGCCGATAGCGATAGCTCCTGGATACTGGTTCTCCGGACCGCCTTTCCTACCTCCTCCTCCGCTTCCGGAGAGAGACTATCACCGAGGGGACTGGGTGCTTGGAGCCTGTCATCCGAAGTCACCCGAGGTAAGGCCTAGGATGCCCGTAGCGGCCGTTCTCGCAGACCGACTTCCACGTACGATGATTCTCAGGACGGCACGATTGAACTCGCTAGTCATAGCCGACCTAGGCGGCCTTGATGTAGTGGGCGAAGAGTACCCTCTAGGGGCATTGACTTACTGGATTGAACGGGCTCATCCTAGGTTGGATTATGCTGAGAGAGAACGCCGACTACGGTCTCTGGTGAATCGAGTAAGCAAAGGTAGAGGGAGGACTGACGACTCTACTTGGCGGAGATTCAGAGCAGACTGGGGTGATACAAAGTTCATCGAAGAGACCGATTCTCTCAGGCAGTTGGACATCCGAGGTCTAGGAATCGCAGCAACTCAGGCCCTAATCAAGTGGGCACTATCTGACTACAATGCACTCCCGCTTACTCTCGAAATTGACTCCCAGTCTCCAGACGACCTAGTTTCCGCAGTTGCATCACATCCCAAACTCCGACTTGTTCTACTGGATTCGGATTGGCCTGTATTCTCTACCTTCGACAGACTCGAGAATGATCCAATCAGGCCCCTGCCTTGGCTCGCACTCAGGACCATTTCAGGAAACTCTCTTTCAATCAGACTGGTCGATCCGATTCAATCCCAACCCGCCTCGGTCTCGAATGCTCCTCAATCGAGATCTTTGGAATCTCTCGGTGTCTCAGCCGAACTGCTTAGTTATCCTGATGATGAAGAGTCAGTAGTCATGTCTGCAATCTCTCAACATCCAGGGGGAAATGAGGAGTGGGCCAATCAGATGGAGGCGAGATATCCTCTTGCAGCCTGGATTGCATCTCCTCCGAGGACTCGTTGGCCTCGTTGGCAGAGATTGAGGGGCCGCTTGGATTCAGATTGGCTAGTATTGCTCGATTTAGAAAATCTGCCGCTGGAGAGACTGTCTGAAATAGCAGACGAGGCCCCAGATGCAGTATTGACAGAGTTCTCTGATAAACTCACAGGAATCCTGCGGACAAATCCAGAAAAAGCGCTTAGGATGCGTCCAGCATCGGATCCAAAGAATGCCAACAGAGGAGATTCTTGGGTCGCTGCTCAATTAATGTCCAACGCGCCCTGGCTCTCCGAGCATCTTCATTCAGATTTGATTAGTTGGGCCTTAGAAGCATGGCTGTGCCAACCACCAATCGATTCTATGACCGCACTAGAGGGCGTTTCGTGGTTATTCTCCACAGGAAGAGGTCAAGGAGACTTCAGACCAATAGTCGAGGGAATCCAAAGTATAGGCCATGAGTGTTCAGAAGGCCACGACTTGAAGACTTGGGCAAATCTTGCTAAGGGATTGTTTGACAGTTCAAGACTCGATATAGCTGAGTTGAGAGATATCCTGACACTGCCTCCGGGATGGTGGGCAGCGATTTCTTCTCCCATTCTCTCAGCCCTGCTGGATGATGAGGATTCAATGAGTTGGATTCTTACCAATCCTGTGCCATGGTGCGCAGCTATCTTGAGGCCAGTTGGGGAACCTTGCGAGGCTCCCGGATTGAATTCCTACTTACACCCTGGATGTGATCCCGATCTGCTACCAAAGTTGCACCGTAGACTGAGAGGTAGGGGCCAATCTGAGGAGCCCGCGGAGTCCGCCAGTCCACTCTTCGATCTGCTAGATGCTTTAGATGCTGCAGCACAGAGAATTACCCCTCAACCCGGTAGGACGCACGCTTACTCTGGCTGGCTGGCTCAACCAATTGAGGATTGGCCCACAATCGACCCGAAGATGGCGATGCGGGGTGACCCTTACATCTCAGAGAGGATTATTTTGAGAAGATCCGGTTATCGCCCTGAAATTGGCTCTATGGGATCGATTTCGGGCTAGATTGAGTATATTTTCACGACCGTGGGGTTCTTGACCGCACCCCATGCCCGCAGAATGCCCGTGCTGCAACACCGTGGTGACGAACCCCCACGCCGGAGGAATAGGATGAACCAAGGTACCAAGCACGGGTCGCCACTTGTCGAAGACCAGTGTGACTGTCTGCAACGGAATGATTACTGGAGCAAAGCAAGTGGCCGGATTGTGTTAGGTCCCCAGATGACCAAATGGAATGAATCATGGGACTACCCCACAATCCGACAAACGTCCCGGGGTGGGTCAGGAGCCCGAGCTTCGCTGTGAAGGCCTCCGTTACGCCCCGGGGCACACAATCCACTGGAGGTGGGAAGATACACGAGGTCGGCCTGATTGGCGGCACCTTCGACCGCTTCCATGCCGGTCATCGCAATCTGCTAATGTCAGCGCTTTCTCATTGTCAGACGGTTGAAGTCTGGGTCACTGTTGACGGGATAGCTAGAGAAAAGGATTCCAGAATCAATCCATGGGAGGATAGGATAGAAGAAATCAGGCAGACTTTTGACTTTGATTCTGATCGATTGAAATTCCATGAATTGGAGGATTTGTATGGGCCCGCCCCCACCCATAATGAGGCCAGCGCCATAATCTGCACTTCCGAGACTATCTCCGAGTGCGAGAGCATCAACAGGATGAGACAAGACGAGGGGCTACCTGAACTCGAGATTATTTGTGTCGACCATACTATGTCATGGGATGGTAGACCCATCTCGAGTTCAAGAATCAGAAATGGAGAGATTGACCGGGAAGGACATTGCTGGATTCCAGAATCCTTTGAGTCCTACGAGATGGTGCTGACACCTCAGGTCGAGGCAGAACTGAAGGAACCGTTTGGCCAGTTGATTCCGGGCCCCGAGGACGAACCGAGTCATGCTATGTCCGAGGTTCTGAAACTGACCGAAGGAGCACTCGGCCCCCTCATCGCTGTCGGCGATGTCACAGTCAGAACACTCCAAGACCTAGGTAGGCCAGCGGATGTAGCACTGATTGACGGCCGCACCAAAAGACAGGTCTGGGAGGGGGCCGAGGAAATCGATTCATCTCTGTATGATTCAGTTCTCAAATGCTCAAGTCCAGCAGGACGCCTCACGCCCTCTTTACTATCTTCATGTAGAGAAGCGATTTCCTCCTGGTCCGATCAGAAAACATCCTCTATGATTATCGTCGATGGAGAGGAGGATCTAGCCCCACTTCTCCTTCATCCACTTGCACCCTTCGACTCAGTGATTCTCTATGGCCAACCAAGTAAGGGAGTTGTAATCAGGTGGTGCGGTGAGGACGCGAAGAAGCGCTGCCGTAGATTGCTGAGAGGATTTGAGGTCAGCGAGTGAATCAAGCAGCATCCTCAAGCGTGTGGATGCCGAAGCCAAAACTGACGAGAATTATCATCACGGCATAAACTCCAGGATCGACCCAAGTGGTGTTTAGGAAACTCCATGAAAGATAGAACAGGGCTCCTAGGACAATCATCCAACTTGCCATAACCCTCCTTATGCCATTCTCTGAAGTAAACAGACTGGAGGCAACAGGCCCGCTAGGTAGTCCTCTAAACCACTCAATCGAGCCACCATCGTAGGACTTCTTCATCCCCCTGGAACCCAAGGCCAACAAGACGACACCAATTAGTGCGAACACCATGTCATCCATCACTATGCCCGCCCCATCATGAGGTACATTCGAGGTAGTATTGTCTCCGGAGAGGAATCCAATCCACAAGACCTTGAATCCAGGAGAATAAGCCCCAATTGATATATTGACCAGAGTAAGTAGGGCGACCCAAGCTCCTAGAACCATTGCTAATGTGGACATGGTCTGGCTCGGTCGGTTCAAGGACTCTTCCCAGTCAACTCCCTGCATGGTCATCGAGGCGGCGACCTTGCACCTTGGTTTAACCGTTGTCTGAGGAGGAATGCCTCATCAAAGATGAGTCTGCAGGTTGTATCTACCAAGGGCGGCTTCTGCAATCAACGGTTCAGAATCACTCATTATCGACATTGCATCGACCGCCTTGGGGATGGCAGAGTTGACTTGCTTGCTTCGACCACCCCTTCCTTTACTGACATTCCTAGCCATGATTATGCCCAAGGTGTCGAGCTCATTGAGCAGCGAGGAGATACGCCTTGGAGTCAATGGCTCGACCGAGATTTTCATGCAGGCCTCACTGTAGGTTCTGTATGTCTCACCTGTCGAGATGTTTCTAAGGCCATTATCCTCATTCAGTTTGATGGCTAACACAAGTAACTTCTGATGCAGAGGCAGCGTCTTGAGAACAGGAGTAACCTGATCGTACTCTAGTTGACTCTGAGCCAATCTTACATGCCTCCTGTCGACGCTCTTCTGAGCCCTCTGCTCAGCCTTCTGGACAGAGATTCGAAGCAAATCGAGAGCCCTGCGAGCATCACCGTGTTCCTGGGCTGCTAGAGCAGAACATAGCTCCAACACTCCTTCCTCAATGACTCCCTCGCGCAGACCCGTACGGACTCTCTCGCTCAGGATGTCCTGAATCTCTGGAGCTCCATAGGGGTGGAAGACCAAGTCCTCCTGACTCAATCTAGAAGTCACTCGCGGATCGAGTTGCTGGGTGAAGTTGAGATCGTTACTGATGCCGATGATACAGCATCTTGAATTCCTCAGCGAGGTATTCAGACTAGTGAGATTGTACAGTAATCCATCACCGGCTCTAGAAACTAGATTGTCAATCTCGTCGAGGACTATGATATGCACTCCACCCGCTCTATCCATCCTAGTAATCAGTTCCTCGAGAACTCTATCTGTAGGCCAGCCTGTGAATGGAATCGGCGTATCTCCCCGCCTCCCGAGTTTGCTGGCGATGGTCTGAACTACCCTGTACTTGGTGTCCACATTTCGACAGTTGATTTCGTAGGTCTCGACACTCTGCCCCATCTCTTTGCCCTTGTCCAGTAACTGCCCGAGCACGAATCTAGTGACTACAGTCTTACCTGAGCCAGGGACTCCGTAGAGGAGCATATTCGATGGAATGTGACCGTTGAGGGCATCGACAAGATTCCTCACCAAAGACTCGACCTCGTGGTCTCGGTGAGGTAGTCTAGAAGGCTCGAAGGCATGGTCGAATGTACGCCGATCAACGAAGAGACAATCTTGGCCAAGTATTTTCTCGAAAATGTTTCCTTCCATTTTCTTTCACTACCGGGCCAAAACACGAAAGCCGAATCATCAAGACCTTGAATCAAGATGTGCCCGACAACGTGGATGTCAAGCGAGGATGTTGCTGGTAATAAGACTGTCCGACGAGTAGAGAACTTGACTCTCTTTTACCTTCTCTATGAGTCAATATATTGTGATTACCAATAGCACGTTATATATCCACCTTAGATTGACTCAGTATGGCGTTTCTGTGTTCTATTTTTCGGTGTAAAAAATACATCATCCGAATTTTGAGATTGAGATTCCCCTCCATCACATTGGTCTCGCCAGATTGGTTCGTCGAGGACCATCGAGAGATGCGATTTTGTATTTCGGCAATGGTATTCAGATAGCTCTAGTTATTTCTATGTATAAATAAAGTTAATTTTATTAAGATTTTCTTTTCATGAAAATCGAGCCATCATCATCAATCAGAAGACTGTCACCATCCTCTATCTGAATTACTGACTCAGGCAATTCTGGCATTGGAAAACCCATCTCTTCGCCCCTAGCACTGGAGTAGTTATGTGTGACAAGAACAAGAGTGTGAGGATGCCTTTCGGAGAAAGCCACGACATCAGAAGGAGTGTGATGATGAGGGCTTTCTACAAAGTCAGGAATCCCCATCTCAAGTAGCACTACCTGACACCTCCTTGCTCGATCATCAATCTCCTCACATGGACCCGAGTCTCCACAGTGAAGGAATCTGAAGCCAGAGGAGTGAACCAGTTCGTAGCCGTGTGGATCAGTCTGTTCGACATGCTTGACCGCGAATCTCTCAAAGGACCATTCAGTTTCCTCTAATTTACCTGTCTCGGCTTCGGACCAGGCTATACTCTCTTCTAGAGATTCTTCTAGACTACCTGGAAATCCAGTTCTGCACAAATCCCCGAGAAGTCCCCGACCCCCGGGTCTGAGATGGACATTGAGAACCGCTTCGCACTCGGGGTCGGAGATGTACTTTCTCTCGAGTAACAGGAATGGGAAGCCGAAGGTGTGATCAGCATGCCAATGTGTGATGAGAACATGCTTCAGAACACTCGGAGAGGTCCCGCAACGCCTCAACTGTGCAAGTACAGTCGGGGGGGCATCAACTAGCACACAATCATCCACCAACACTAGTGCGTGCATCCTGCCATGAGGCAGGAATGCGTTGCCACTCCCCAGGAAGTCTATGCGCGCCATATACCGCGATGAGGGCATCCCGACTTGACCTCATCGCATTGAATGGATTGCCCCTTCCAGCCTACTCTCAGCATTTGTTCATAAACAGGTCTTGTCTCGACGGCTCGCCAATCGAGGTGTGTAGATGTCGGAGTGGAGTGCGAAGAACCCCTATGTCTCTAATTTGAACGAGAACTGGATTCTCAATGGAAAAGGCTCTCGTAAGGAGACTCGGCACATCGTCTTCGACCTTGGCGACTCCGGTTTGGATTACAAGGCCGGTGATGCTCTAGGAGTAATCCCACAGTGCCCACCCGAGTTGGTTCAGGAGGTACTGGATGCTTGCGGCTTCTCAGGGGAAGAGGAAGTGGAAACACATCTTGGCCCCTGTGGAATTAGGGAGGCTCTCACAAACAGATTTGAGATTCATCGAATCTCTAAAAAGTGGATTGGGAATCTTGGTGACAGACTTACCCCAGACTCACCGAAAATTGAAATTAGAATAGTTGGCAGACAACGCTCTTCAACAGAAGACGGAGAGCTTCTGATGGACTGGAACGGCTCTGGGGTCGATGATGATGTACCAGATGGATATATCGAGATTGGCGCAGCCTGTGATCCCGCCGAGGAACTTTGGAACGATTTGATGGACGATCCAAAGGCCATGGAGGACTACATGTGGTCAAGGGATTACATCGATGGTTTGGCCGACTTCGGACACATCGGATTCACTCCTCAGCAGTTTGTTGATGGATTGGATAGGCTAAAGCCAAGACTGTACTCAATTGCTAGCAGCCCCGACTTTGAACCAGGAACCGTTCACCTGACCGTTGCCATAGTCAGGTACAATCACCACGATCGAAACAGAACCGGCCTTTGTACCGGATTCCTGGCAGATCGCTGCGAGGTTAGTGATACTGAGATTGGTGTCTTCATGTCACCAACGAGGTCATTCGTACTTCCAGAAGATGGTTCAACTGACATCATCATGGTCGGACCCGGGACTGGAATTGCCCCATTCAGAGCGTTCCTTCAGCAGAGGCAAATGGATGCCTCAACCGGCCGTAACTGGCTATTTTTCGGAGACTGGACAGAAGAGGGAGAATACCTCTACCGCGATGAGATGGAGGATTGGAAAGAGTCAGCCCTAATCGACCGTCATGACCTAGCTTGGTCTCGCGCAGGCCCAGATAAGGTGTATGTCCAACATCTGATGAAGCAGAACGGTGAGGAGATTTGGAACTGGATTGAAGGAGGGGCTTACTTCTATGTCTGCGGCGATAAGAACTACATGGCCAAAGATGTCCACTCCACACTGATTGAGATTTGCTCAGAATACGGCGAAATGTCTGATGATGAAGCCAAGGAGTTCGTCGAGACTGGTCTGATGAAGACAGAGAAGCGGTATCTACGCGACGTTTATTGACGACTCTCCGCATTCCTCATACGGCGTCTGCCGGAGCGCTTGCTATGTTCCGCCGCGTACTGATTGCGAATCGTGGCGAAATCGCACTTCGAATACTTCGTTCTCTGCGCTCGCTGGGGATTGAGGGCGTTGTAGTACACGGGCGTGAAGACAGACTCACATTGCCGGTGAGGCTGGCAGACGAAGGCGCATTCATCCCGAGGGACGACCCTCTAGCATCATACCTTGACATTGAGGCAATCATCGCAGCAGCCAAAGAGGTGGGGGCGGATGCAGTGCACCCAGGATATGGCTTCCTAGCAGAGAACGCCACGCTTGCTGAGAGGCTCGCTGAGGAGGGAATAGTCTTCATCGGCCCAAGCCCCGAAGTTCTCAGAGTTCTGGGCGATAAAATATCAGCCAGAGAGGCGATGGTAAAAGCTGGCTTACCGGTGGCGAAAGGATCAGGCCAGCCGATTTCAGGCGAGGATGAGGCACTCAGTATGGCAGAGGAGATTGGCTACCCAGTCATGATCAAGGCAGCGGCTGGAGGGGGTGGCATAGGCATGCAAGTCGTGAATTCTGGAGATGAGTTTGAGTCTGCCCTGAGATTGTGCCAGGGCCGCGCACTCTCTGCTTTCGGCGATGACCGAGTATTTGTAGAGAAATTCATCGAAGGTGCTCAGCACATTGAATTCCAGGTTTTGGGAGATGGCAACAAGGCAATTCACTTCGGAGAAAGGTTCTGTTCCATACAGAGACGGCATCAGAAGATTATCGAGGAGGGCCCATGGCTTTCCGACGAGGTTCGCGAAGAGATGGGGGCGAAGGTCGTAGCCGGGGCAGAAGCTGTCGGATACAAGGGACTCGCGACTTTCGAGTTCTTGCGAGATTCAGCAGGAGAGTTCTACTTCCTCGAGGTAAATCCACGTGTCCAAGTTGAGCACACCGTGACCGAGATGATTTCTGGAGTTGATTTGGTCTCTCTGGGAATCAAGGTCGCTGCAGGAGAATCTCTACCATTAAATCAGTCCGAGATACAAATCTCCGGACATGCAATACAGACGAGGATAAATGCCGAGGATCCATTTACTCTCAAACCATCTCCTGGAAGAATATGGGAATGCCATTGGCCCGGTGGGCCGGGAGTACGAGTCGATACGCATTCTCACACGGGATACGATATGCCGCCATCTTTCGACTCGCTTCTAGCCAAAGTGATTGTTTGGGCTTCTAACCGCGAGGAAGCGATAGCCAAGATGGATGCAGCATTGTCTGAGACGATAATCATCGGAGTAGATACCCTGATTCCTCTCCACAGGGCAATTATGAGCGAGGCAGACTTCCGCAACGGAGATATTACAATCGGGTATCTTGATGAGCACCCGGGAATACTCGATGGGGTGTGAAAGATGAAACTCGTTATTCTAGGGAGCATTGGTCTGGATGACATCGAAACTCCAGTCTCTAGTGGCTCCGACCTACTTGGAGGGGCTGCTGCACACGCAGGAATAGCTGCTGGATTCCACCTACCCACCGCCCCTCGAAAGCCACCTGCAGTAGGACTAGTAAGTGCGGTTGGGAATGATTTCCCCTCCGAGGCGCAGAGAACGCTTGAGGCATCCGGACTGAACTTAGCTGGAGTGGTGCGTAAGGAGGGAAGCACCTTCAGATGGTCTGGTCGATATGAGGGCTCAATGGACGATGTAATGACTATCTCTACAGAGGTCAATGTCCTCGAAGGGCACATTCCTGAGATTCCCGCCTCATGGAAAGATCTGGAAATTCTACTATGCGCAAATACGCACCCTCGCTCTCAGGTATCGGTACTTGACCAGTGTCCTGGAGCCGCAATCACTGCTCTCGACTCCTTCATGCTCTGGATTGACACAGAATTCGAACTACTATCCGAGGCGCTCCGAAAGGTGGATCTAGCCATACTCAACGAGGAGGAGGTCTGTGCAATAGCCGGTGACGATTTGGTTCACAACGCTGCTGCCAAGATATCATCTGGCGAGGCTCTGTATGGAGGTACTGCGGCCGGACCCGGGCCGAGCGGTGTAATCGTCAAGCGAGGCAGGAGCGGTTCGGTCGCATACCTCGATTGCGGCACCATCACTCTGCCTGCCTATCCTATCGATGATTTGGTCGACCCTACCGGAGCTGGAGACAGTTTTGCGGGAGGACTTCTAGCGAACATAACTGGCAGGAAAGGGGCGCTAAACCAACTCGATACGATGCGCGATGCCCTGTTGCACGCAACAGTCACAGCCTCGTTCGCAGTTGAGGGCCTGGGAGTCTCAGGAATTAGTAATCTAGATCGAGGACGCTATCACGCCAGAGTTGACAAGTATCGTCGCATGGTGGGTCTATGATTACTCAAGACGCTTGATTCCCGGCAATGGATGGGGCTCACTCTTGGATGATGTCCTCCTGAGTTGTGAAAACCTCAATCCTCGCGTCTCGTTTTCGGGCTCGGTCGCTGGAAACTCCTTATCTTGGCCACTGGAAACTCGCTTGACAACCCCGTCCAGCGCCTCCTTGGCGGAATGTGGCTGAATCCCCGTCTTGGCCCCCCTGCTTACCACATCTGCCTGATGATCCTGATCGCTGCGTAGTCTGATGTGCTGTGATGACTGAAAGCGTGCCCCCGAAGCCTCGACGGCACCATCTAGGTCACCATACTCAGATGAGTAACTCTCGTACCTCCGAGAAGCCCTATGTCTGGGGCCTAGCAAAGCTCCTATCCAACCCAATCTCTGCTTCGATGCCTTTCTCTTACCTCCAGTATTCACCCTACCGGAACCCATTGAACTGACAATGCGAGACACCCCGGGAAACTCCTCTAAACTCGCAGAATCGAGTGCAGGAGAGGTTGCACCACCGTCGGAGAGTAGCGCCTGCCTCGCCTTTGCCTGCCTAACGATTCCGGGCCTACACTCCTCTCTAACCGCAGCCTCGCTGGGAGCCGGAAGTGAGTGAGACATGTATGGGCCAACATTTCCGAATCTATCCTGCGCCCTCTTAATCATCTGCGAACTGGTAGGCTCTCTATTCTCGACAGGAGTTCCTACAGCGCTGATGTAATTCTGGGATGAGGGCAAATCGGTAGAGGCAAACGCCTCTTGAGGTGGTGGTGTGGTCGGAGGAGAGTAGGATGAAGTAGGATCTGCATCGAAGATACCTCCCTCACCGAATAGTCCCATTCCTCCTACTGCATCTCCAAGGGCAGAATCAATCCTAGAATCTCCCGGGGGCTTCTCCTCATACCACGGAGGCGACTCCTCTCTACCCCATGCCCTAGCGTATGCATCGGGCTCAGAATCGGGCATTGGCATCTCGTCGAAAATCATCGGAGGTGACTCTTCTCTTGGAAGAGAGGGACTGACATAGGCATCATTCGAGAATGATGGCATCAGTTCTGAAGGCTCCTCTACCGATAGGAATCCTGCCATTGGAGATGATTCAGGCTCTGTAGGAATTGACAGCAATGGATCTGTAAATGTCTCAAACTCAGTATGATTGGGAGCCTCCAACAACCCCTTCGGCTCCGCTGTATCTCCAATCGCATCTCGGAATGCCGGGAATGTTGGCAATTCAGCATCTATGTGCTCCAAACCTTTTCTTGCTTCTTCAATAGTAATTCCACGACCTACTCTGTCAACCATCATGCAAAGTCTCAGCAGGACTCCTTCGCTTCCAGCCACAATGTGACGATCCCCTGCCTCTGTCTCGATAGCGAGGACGGAAGTCCTCGACAGAATGTATCCAAGCAGGGTCAGCGAGCCAGCTGCAGTAGCGACTAGTGCATAGGGAGGTAGCAGGACTTTGAGTCCGAGATATATCGCCATCAGACTCAACGGGACTGCTCCGGAGGGGAATAACGGGACCTTCATGTGACGCATTCTTGATATCGATCCCAGCGAGAGTCTGACTCCATGACCATCGAATCTTTCCAGAGTAAGCTGGCGCCGTGTAAGTACGGCGACAAACTTCCCTCCTGAACCGACCAAACTCAGATTGCCGAACAGTTCCGACCTCTCTTCGTCTTGGTCGGGCGTTAACCCGACTGAGTACATCCCGAGCGTACCAGCGACTCTGATTGGCTATAACTGCTCGGGATACTGAGCGGTGGACCGCACCGCTTACGCGCACGCGAGAGAGGGGCCACAGAACAGAGATGCTCTGATTATCAGAAAACAGTGACCTCATCCCATTGCATCGCGGGCATTATTCGCCATTTCCCACAGTTCTTTCTCTTCCTCGGTCGTCGGAGAGAACTGAGGTATGGAGGACGGTCGCATTTCGGAGTCGACAGCCACCATGAAGAAGAATCCAGAGCAGATTTCTTCTCCTTCCCATTCCGACCGTGATAGTCTACATGAAATCACATGCACTCCAGCGGTGCGAGGAGAGGTCCAGACTACTTTCGAAGTGGTCCTGATTATGTCTCCTTGGTAGGCGGGCCGACGGAACTTTAGAGCATCCACCGAGACTGTGACGAACTCTTTGTGAGCGAACTTACTCGATACCATTCCTGCGGCTGTGTCCATTATCGACATCAACCTCCCCCCATACAGTGTATCCATCGAATTTGTATCTCCCGGAAATACTTCATTGAGCAGCACCACAGGCTCGAGAGAATGAGGCTCGGACATTACTATCATTGAGTGTCGAGAGTCCACCCCCCTTCAAACCTACATTCATTCAATCCTCTCTGAAACGATTCTTTGACCGTTGTATTCAATCGAAAGGGGCTTCTCGCAGGACTATGCAGGTGCCCGAGCTACGATGGGAACCAAGTATCATTGAGGACCCTCTTGGGGGTAGAATCGTGCTATGGCCACACCTGCCTTGTGTTCGAATGCCTGCAGCATTGAGGTATCGCGACAAATGGGATGGGCTGGCTCTGCTATTCAGCCTCAGTGATCTGAGCGAATGGAGACAGGACGAACAGCAGGACAAGGAAAGTCCTGGAATCCACATCGAGGCTGCAATAGCCTCCGGCACGGTTCTTGGAAGATTGATGAAGGACTTGCAAGAATACGATGTCGATGGGCCCAAGATACCCGATCCAGAGCAAGTCAGATTGCTTCTGCACGCTGACAATGCTAGAGGCGGTATGCCAATCTATGCAATTGAGCCGGAACTAGAAGACTCGGATTGGATGATGTGGTGGGAGAGGAGCGCCGATGAGAAGGCCCGGATTTTCAATCTCCTGTCCACTCTAACCACATCGAGAAGGTGGAAGAAGACGAGATCTAGTGCCACCGCGAAAGTGTCGAGAAATAATTCCGTGGACACTGATATGGGGGCCGCTGCAGCATCCTGTGCAGCTTGGTGGCTTGAGGAGGAAAGGACTCTCACTCCGGAGCTACATTCCGAGAGAAATACTCGTTTCGCGGCCAGACTGAGAGGTTCTCTGGCAGATTTACTCAACAGCAGGGTTGATGATGCGAAGGCATCTGACTGCACTCTGCTGGTACCGGTCCATCAGGCTTGGCTGCCCTCCTTGGAGGTCGCAGTCACGGCATGGCCGGACCCGGAACCGGTGAGCAGGGAGGCCCGATGATGGAATCTTCAGGAATATCAGTAAGCGTCGAGACGCAGACATTCCGTTTCATCCCATCTTCGCCCATCTCGCATCAAGAAGCAGTCTCACTAGGGGGCGGCTCGGCTAGCGGCTCATATGTTGTAATCAGCCATGAGGAGCCAAGAGCCACATTCGTGGTCGAACCTGATGGTTCGGTATTGGTGCATGGTATCGCGAGAGCGGAGGTGGCTAGACTTGCAGTTCAGGAACTGCTTCTGACTCTGGGAATGCCCGACGATAACATTGGAATTGAATCCGGTGAGATGCTAATCAGGTTCACAATCGGTAGAGCTGTGATGATGCCCCTAGCAGCAGACAGATTCGAAGCCATTGAGATGGACGCTAGATTAGGTGCACTGAGGATTGATGCCACCCTGCACAACTCTCAGATTATAATGTTCAACAACGGCCATGGTGTCGTTTTGGGACAGAGCTCGAAAAAGATAGCCGAGATGGCAGTCCGCCATTGGTCCAAACTCCTGGATGAAGAGGGAGCACTGGCCTGAGATGATGCTTGAGGGCAACTGGACCGGACCCATACTAGATCAGCACATGCATCTCGATAGGGCTGGCCGATTCCTATCGGCGGCAGAAGAATTCTCTAGAGCTGGAGGTACGGGAATAATGCTGGTTCACAAGCCTAGTTTCTCAACCTCGCTGCCGACTGACCTTGATGGATACCGTGAGGCCTACTCAGAGACCCTGTCGATGGCCGACGAGGTGAGGAGAGTCACAGGTCTAGAAGTAGGAGTGGTCCTCGGACCGCATCCTGTCGTATGGGAACACCAGATAGAGCCTCTTGGACTATCTGCCTCGACTGAATTACACCTCGAGGCTGTGAGTCTCGCACTTGATTACATTGAGGAAGGCAATGCGATCTGCTTAGGTGAGGTTGGAAGGCCACATTATCCGGTCAACGAAGAGACTTGGACTTCAGCCAGTGAACTCCTGCTTGAGATAATGGGAATGGCAGCCGCAGAGGGATGCGCAATCCAACTACATGTCGAGGACAACGGCGAGACTACATACCGGGAGATGGCTCAACTCTGCGATAAGGCAGGACTTCCTCGCGACCGGGCAATCAGGCATTATGCTCCAGCCGATGTGAGCCCTGAGTTTACTAATGGATTAGCCGCGACAGTCAGTGTAGGTAAAGGCAGTATTGAGGGATTGGTGAGCACAGTCACCTCAAAATCAGCCCCCTGGGGGATGGAAACCGACTTCCTCGACGATTCCCGCAGACCGGGTGCAGTTCTAGGTCCGAAGACAGTACCGAAGCGGACCCAGGAACTTTGCTCCACACTGTTGCGAGAGGGTTGGGAGGAAGACGATGTATCTAACCTCATGGACTCGATTCATCGAGAGTGGCCAAAGAGATTGTATTCTATTCTTTAGAGGCCTTTATTTCCAATTTCTGATCAGGCAGGATGAACAGAATCCCACCCATAGCGAACAGAATTAAGGTTAGGATGAATCCTTGAAATTCTCCGAGTGGGACCTGATATCCCATCTCGGATAGCCCCATTCTCCACAAAGGACCGTTAATCGGCATGAATAGAAGCATCAGGGCTACACCCAACTTCTGCCTTGCTCGCATAACCATTCGACCTGACCCGCATAGATGAACCGAACGCAAGAGGAATCTGGTGCGCCCGCCGGGATTCGAACCCAGGATATGAGGTTGGAAACCTCAGGTGATAACCAGACTTCACTACAGGCGCGGTACATCTGCGAACCTAGCCCTCCACTAAATCGATTCGGTTCGAAAAACTACCAAGTGAAGCATTCAAACGCGCCCCTCCTCACGGAGGGGCGTATGTCGATTGGCCCAGTCAAGGCGATTAGCAGGGACGAGTCCGACACCGTCGACGATAAGCAAGTAGTTGGCCGCAAGATTTGGCGAATTGTACCCTATATCAAGCGCTACTGGAGAAGGGCAGTAGGGGGAGTCGCAGCGAACGCCGCTGCTCGTGCCTTCGATTTGATTCCATTCGTGGCAATCGGGATGGCCGCAGATTACTACCAGAGCGGGACATACACTAGTTCATTCATCGAATCTTTCGTCAACTCTAGCAGTCTTTCTTCGCCCGAAATCGGATTCGGCGTACTGATTCTGATTTCATTTTCTTTCCTTGCCGTATTTCAAGGAATTAGCGAATTCCTCTGGCAGTCCACAGCATACAAGGTCCAGCATGACATCAGGATGGACGCTACTGCCAGCCTTATGGCGATGGAAGCCTCGTACTTCGAGACTAGGCAGACGGGGAATTTGATGGCCGTACTGTCTGCAGATGTAGCACAGCTTGAAGATGTAGTATCCGATTCATCAACCTCTATGATTCGAATCCTTATCACATTTGCAACATCCTTCGGAATCATGGCTTGGATGTCTCCTACCTTAGCCCTAATTCTGGGTATACCATTACTTCTCGTCATCCCTATGGTGGTATGGTTCTCGACTAGGGTTCAGCGAAGGTATCGCAAGCAGAGGGAGAGCACTGGGGGCATAGTATCGATTCTAGAGAATGTCCTTTCTGGTATCGTAACTGTTCAGGCCTACAACGCTGGTGGTTTCGAGTTATCAAGAGTCGAGAGCGAGAGCGGCGAATACAGAGATCAGGCCATCCACGCTGCCAATCTACGTAACCGATTCATCCCCGGAATATACGTAGTCGCAGGTCTTTCTTTCGCTCTGTTAGTTTCTGCTGGTGGATGGCTGATGGAGTCGGGCGAAATCTCAGTAGGTCAATTTGTCACCTTCCTTCTCATATCAACGCGTATGACCATGCCCATGTTTATCCTAGGAATGTTACTGAATCAACTGCAACGAGGCGAGGCCGCTTCCAAGAGAGTGTTTGCCATTATCGACTTAGAGCCCACAATCTACGACAAAGAGAACGCCTTGCCTCTAGAGAACCCCATCACTTCAATCACCTTCGAGGATGTCACTTTCGCGTATCCAACATCGGAGTCAAATGTTCTGAATGGAATAACTTTCTCTGCTTCTTCAGGAGAGTTCCTAGGAGTCATGGGGCACACTGGAGCGGGTAAGAGCACCATTCTGAAACTCGTTGAGAGATTCTATGAGCCACAACTAGGAATGGTAAAAATCAATGGAACCGACATCAACGACTATGCTATTGAGACAGTAAGAGATAGGATAGGATTCGTCAGTCAGGATCCATTCCTTTTCTACGGTGATGTCAGGTCGAATGTGGCATACGCCCGTGAAGCTACAGACGAGGAGATCCAGAAGGCCCTAGAAATTGCGGGGGCATGGGAATTTGTCTCCCAGCTTTCTGAAGGAATTGACACTATGGTGGGAGATAGAGGGGTGATGCTCTCTGGCGGCCAGAGGGCCCGAATCGCACTAGCCAGAGCGCTACTCAAGGATCCTGACCTGCTAGTTCTAGACGAGGCATCTGCAGCATTGGATTCTGAGACTGAGAAGAGGATTCAGATGTCCCTGTTTGGGAGCTCTAATGGTGACTCCAAGAGAATCACCATCGGGGTCGCACATCGTTTAGCGACAATTCGAAACGCAGACGAAATTATTGCCATGGTAGACGGAGCAATAGTCGAGCGAGGCTCACACGCGAAACTTCTCGCCAATGATAATGTGTACGCCTCGCAGTGGTCGATTCAGACCGGCGAACTCGATGCAACTGAAGCGTGAATCTAGGCTCTTGATCTATCATCAATCTGCATGCCAGAGTTACCAGTGAAGATTCTCCACCAGCCTCGCAATACTCCGATTCCATAACTCCAGTGCAGAGTGAAGATGACGATTGGAGAGAGGAAAACCGTAGTTAAGCTGCGATTGGGAGAGTTACCAGAGGCTGAGCCATACCAAGCAATCACATTGTACAGGACAATTAACCAAGGCAGGGCCAGAACACACACTCTCTCCAATCCCAGTTCTAGGGCGCCCGCAGAGAAGTCCCACCAAGGCAAGGCCAGTCCGCCGTTGTCCCACCCCCAGTAGAAAGCGGCGAATGCTGCAATCACTATCGGTGGGAAGAGTGCCACTAGGACATGGCTCCACGAGCGTAAATCAGGATGCTCGTTACTGGCTAGAGTCCTGACCAGTCCGTAGTTCGATATCTGTTTCCTGACTCGTGAAAGATTCCTCCTGCGATGCCACATCACCGCAGTCTTGTCAGTCCACAGACGGTGCCCTGCGCTCCTGATACTGTGGTCCAGCAATACGTCCTCAGCACCTATACTGCCTTCCACAAATCCTCCAATTTCATCGAGCACTGAGCGCCTGTAAGCGGAGTTTACTCCCGGTAACTGCTCCACCTCCTCAAGCTCAGATTTACCGACCTTGCCGTAGTTTGTACCGGCCGTGAAGATACGACTACAGAACCCGACATCAATTACTTGCTGTTGCAAGGTTGAGTGTTCTGGTGGACCAAAGTTGGGCCCGCCAACCCCTGCAACTTCTGAACGCTCGAACCAGCGACTCAGTTGAGAAACCCATTCCTCCGGTACGATTACATCGTCATCAGTAAACATCACCAACTCTGATTCAGTTGCAGCTAGAGCAACATTACATGCATCAGCCCGAGTCTTGCAACCCTGATCATCGATGAATCGAATACCTCGCGATTCTGCTTCCTGCTTGCCCGGGTCTGTGCCGGGTCCGACAACCACCACCTCCAATGGTCCGAAGTAGTCCTGTGACTGCAGGCCGTCTAGAGTGATGCCCAGTTCGTCAGAGTTCCCAACGCTTGGGATAATGACACACACTGAGCGACTCATGTCACGCGGCCCTAGTAGGCCCTCAAGAGTTCATAGGTCAGTCGTTAGTAACTCTAGGCGCTAGGAAATAGGTCCAGCTGGCACCACCATCGTTACTGCTCCAGTCCAGCCTAAGTGGGTATTTGTCTTGGAATCTGACTTGAACATCACTGGCGAGTCCGGATGCTAGTTTTCGAGTAAGTGGGTCAAGGAACTGCAGGCTGTAGGTCCCTTGAGTTGGCGATGGACAAGTCAACTCAATGAGCTCACCCGATTCGAAACTCACATTGACACCCTCTCCCGCCTCGACAGTTACACTGACACGCAACTCCTTACTGTCTAGGCTCAAATCGACTAATTCTCCTACGAACTTGGCTGCGCGCAGGGAACGACTGAGCTTCTCGGCATCAATTGTAGCGCTGCAGCCGAAATCGAGCACAGGCAATTTGGGGTCGGACATCGAATTAGTATCTAGGCCTCTGAGTATCCTGTGGACCTGGCCGACCCTGACATTGACTGCTCCGACTGCGTCATCGTAGTCAATCTCCACGAGATCAGAGGGTCCTGCCAGAGTTAACAAGTCTCTCAGCTTACCTAATTCCATTCCAATTTCCACAGGCTCGCACTCGTAGGTCTCAAAGCAGGCATCGGAGATGGTGGCGGAGAGAAGGGCGACATGAGAACCATCTACCACATTGACAGTGAGTCCCTTCTCACCCCAACTCATCTTGGCCTCTTCGGTTAGGACAGAGAGTAAATCAACAATCTCTCTCATCAGTTGTGTGTTTGCTGTAACTCTGAGCATCAAATCACCCCTGCTGTCTTGTATTCTAGTATCGGAGGTCTTTCATCCTTCGCGGCAAGCCCTTGGGCGCCTATTGGTACTCCCTGAACTTTTTCCCACAGTTCTTGCAGGTGCAGATTTTTGTCTCCGGCTCGTCTGAACTTCTAGTCTGCATGAGGACAACGAAAATCTCGTTCTTATCGCACTCAGGACACCGAATGTCACCTACCCTCAAGACTCCCTTACCTTCCTCTTCTTCGACGACCTCGGTGAGGTGCTTGAGTGACTTCTCCGAGCCGGAAGCAGTAGCGTTGGCAAGATCGATTGTCTCACCAGTCATCGGGTCGGTGAAGGTACCACCAGTTCCATCAGTACCAGCAAGTGGACCTTCATACCCGCACTTGTAGTTCGGGCACTTGATGTTGCCAGAGGCATCAGGGTAGGAAAGTGCACCACAATTCGGACAGAACATCCTCCTCAAACCCTAGTCGGGACTCTACCAACCGAACAGGGACAAACCAACCGTCTATTCAACTATTCTGTGATTCGACTTCCCTAGCACATCACAGGAGAGATTCCAATCGCATACAACCGCACCGTTGAAGCCGCACAGCGTCACCCCGTGGCCGTGAGGATACATTACGATTGGAGGATGGCCCGGGTGGTCGACGAAAATGCCAATATCGTCGATGAGATTGTATGGTCCTCAAAGCGCTCAGTCGGAGCTCTGGCAGATCGTCTGTGGGAACTCCAGTCCGGTGGACTGAGTCCCGAGGCTAGAACGCTCGCAGACAGATTCCCCGATGCACAGTCTGACGGTTTGGCTGCTGTTTCAGATTCCGATTGGCCAGAATTGGATGATGAAGAGCATGAGATACTGTCCAAGGCTTCAGCCAGATTGGCTAAGAGAGGAGTTGCAAACTCAGCAGCCGACCCTGATCGTCGATTGGATATGCTGTCAGGAGCAACCAGTGAACTTCGAGCTGCATGGGGCACTAGTGAGGCAAGATGCGTAGAGTGGGCTGGACTATTCCTGCCCGATGCGGACTTAGACCGCCAGAGAGAGAACATTCCTTCGAAAGTTGCGGACGCGAAATCGATTGATGAGGCCGCTGCTTCGCTTGACTTACAGGCACCTGAACACCATCCGGCCGACCAAGAGTGGATCGCTTTACGGGCTCACGCTAGAGGCGTGATCGACCTAGCTGAGAGATTGGACTTGGCGGAGCAGGCAACCCGTGCCCTTGCACAGCAGCATGTGCCAACTTTGAGCCTACTCGTTGGGCCGCTTGGTGCAGCGAAGATGGTGACTCTGGCTGGAGGCAGAGAAAGACTGGCCAGGATGCCTAGCGGGAGCCTTCAGGTATTGGGTGCTAGTGGGGCTATGGCAGCTCACAGAAGAGGAGCACCTCCACCAAAACACTCTCCTATTCTTTTCTCTCTGCCCCAGGTTTCGAGATCTCCACGTTGGGTCCGCGGCAAAATCGCTCGCTATCTGGCAGGCAAGTGCTCAATTGCGGTAAGGATCGATCATTTCGATGGAGAACCGTGGGGAGATGAGCAGATTGCCGATATTAACCAAGAGTGTCAGAACATCAAGGATCGATTCCCAAAGCCACCCAAGAGGAGGTAGGAGATGCCTCGAAAACCAGTGAAACTAGCTTGGGGAGTCCGCAGGGAGGGGCGCTCACTATGGACGAGGAACGCAGTCAAGGGAGTCTCTGTCAGAGGAGAGCGCAGGAAGACCAACTCAAGAGTAGAATGGAGGGCCTGGGCATCATCCAAGTCAAAAGTTGCAGCTGCATTGCTTAGGACTTCCAATAACCCATCAAATCTGCTTCCTGATACTGGCTCCACATGCCTGTACCTAGGTGCTTCTTATGGCTCCACAGTAAGCCATATTCACGACCAAGCTTGCGGCTCAGGAAATCACCATGGCGGCCAAGTTGTAGCAGTCGAAATCTCTCCGCGAGCCATGCGCGAACTCTCAGTACTTGCTGTCAGCAGGCCGGGAATGGTCCCTGTACTGGGAGATGCACGAGTACCCGCTCAAGTAGCACCATTCATGCGTGGCAAGGCTGACTGGATGCATCAGGACCTGAGCATAGCTGATCAGGCTCAGACTTTCGTCAAGATGGCTGATACCTTTCTCAGGCCTAGAGGCACCGGACTGCTATCACTGAAGGCAGCCAGTGAGAGAGCATCGCAAGGAGACGATGACAGCAGGTTTGCCAAGGCAGAACGAATCCTAGAGGAATCGAATCTGGAATTAGTTGAGAGAATCGACTTGACTGGATTGGAGGAACAGCATGTCGTGTTCCACATCAGGGGCTGATTAGCCTAATCCAAATCCGATTCCGGCAATCAGTGCCCCACCACCGAGAATCAGAATCGCATACGCGGCGACTGAGAGGTAGTTCAGAATCAACCCGATAATCGCCTCACCACGTTTGAGTCCATTCAGGCCCCTAGAATCCCTGAGTCCTAGGTGCCCGAACACTACTCCGATTACTGTTGTAATGGGGGCTAGACATCCGGTGAAGCATAGAAAAGGAGCTGAAATATGAAACAGCCAAGTCGCAATACCCATTGCTAGACTGATTGTCGCATTGTCGTTGCCCTGCGGAATAGGAGCTATCGGGCTCACGAAAGCACCTGCACCCGCAGACATGAACCTAGGGCATCACTCTCTGATTTAACATGTGCCGAGAGTCAGAATCATGGGGCAGTACCCACTCAGAGAGTCATGCCCGAACTCCCTGAGGTCGAGACCGTGAGGAGAGGTTTGGAAAATCATCTCCTAGGTCGAACCATTGAGAGAGTTGAGCTGCGAAGGTCTGATCTCAGATTCCCATTCCCGCCTGGATTCGCTAGGAGTCTAGAAGGTAGAATAGTCGAGAGTATTGACAGGAGGGCGAAGTACCTGCTAATCAGACTAGATGGAGGGCTGACATGGATGTGTCATCTTGGGATGACAGGGCGCTGGACCTTGCTTGGCGCGAATAGCACTGAGGCAGACGACGAAACTCATGACTGGGTGGTTGCACCTCTGGATGATGGAGGGAGGGCGGTGTCCTCCGATCATCGCAGATTCGGATTTATGGACGCCTTCAAGACCACCGAGCAGGGCCAGAACAAATTCCTTTCCAAACTAGGTCCCGAACCAACTCCCGATTACCTGACGCCAATGGATTTGGCAGAGGGTTTGAGAGGGCGTAGAACTCCGATGAAGACAGCCCTTCTCGATCAAGCAACTGTAGCAGGTTTGGGCAATATCTATGTCTGCGAGATTCTATTTCGCTCTGGGATTTCGCCCAGAAGAAGCGCATCCTCAGTTGCTGGTAAATCAGGAGTAACAAGGCGAGTCGAGAGAGTGACTGCAAACACTCATGATGTCATCACTGAGGCGATTGATGCTGGAGGATCAACTATCAGTGATTTCGTAAATGTAGAAGGAGACTTGGGCTACTTCAGCCACTCTTTCCAGGTCTATGGAAGAGAGGGAGAGTCCTGCCTCTCAGAGGGCTGTGATGCCACTATCAAAAGAATCGTCCAGTCTGGGCGCTCGACCTTCTACTGTCCAAAATGTCAGCATTAGATGGAGATGTTGATAAGCCCCCGAATCTAAACTAACAGTCCGCAATTCGGATTCATTGTTAGTGATTGAATTTACTCATTCAAGTGAGTGTTCATTTGTTCAAACTCGAATCTGAAACATATTGAAATGAATATTAGGAGAATGGAAAAATGAGCATAAGAACAACAAACAGAAACACATGGTCACTCACCCTATTGAGGGACGGAAAGGACTCACAAACACAAGAAATCGAACAAGCGAAATTTCGTTACGGCAGACACTCAGAGGAGTTGCAAGAATCTACTCCTCTTCCTATTCCCGACGCACTAATCACATTGCTTCGCCACTCTGAAATTGAATCAGAAGCCATTGAGTCTGGTTTTGTAGTTGAGATGTGCCTTTTCCAACAAGCAGATTTAGATGGTTGGGCACCCTTCACTTTGGTAACAGAATCTAGATTCACATTTTCAGGAGAATGGAGCCTTAGAAGGCCCCAGGGCTTGTATGCCGGCCCCTTCAATGGCTGTTCTTTTGAACTTGTTAATTGTAGTAGTCCATGCGAACCAAAGGAACTGCCTAAAACTATCTGGATTCGAGTAATTGAACTGCCGATTCAGACTCTAGCATGGTCCTTTAATCATGGCATATTTGATGAATCCTCATCAAGACAGATGACACTTGATTCATGGACAAAGAATCCCATCAACCCAGAATCCAGATTTTCCCGCAATGA
>Ga0114933_10000214_pt1 | contig 70216 bp, 78 predicted proteins | sample 4SBtaG_FD_89691 | JGI IMG/M metagenome (GOLD analysis project Ga0114933, IMG submission 89691) | Deep subsurface microbial communities from Kolumbo volcano to uncover new lineages of life (NeLLi) - 4SBTROV12_W25 metaG | ecosystem: Environmental > Aquatic > Marine > Volcanic | place: Kolumbo...
CTGAATTACTAAATAATTCTCCCTATGAAAATGGTTGGTTAATAAAAGTTAAAATATCTGACCCATCTGAAATAGAAAAACTGATGAGTTCTAAAGATTATGAAAAATTTGTAAATAGCGGAGACTAAACAAAATAAATCTTAAATATTTCTTAATATTAAACAATTATAATTATCAAAAATAAAACTCTAGGACAACATAAGCATCATGAACAAAAACTACCAATCAACATATTCTCCTAATACTGCTGAAATCAAAAATGAAATGTTAAAAGAAATAGGAGTAGATTCGTACGAAGAATTGTTTGTAGATGTCCCTGAAAAGTTCAGATTTCCCAACCTTGATTTACCTTCTCCTACATCTGAGTTGGATTTGAAAATAGAAATGAATAAGCTTTCAAGTAAAAATTCTATCCCCGGTGAGTTTAGTTCTTTTCTAGGTGCAGGAGCTTATAGACATTTCATCCCAAGCGTTGTTAAACAAATAACATCAAGAAGTGAGTTCATGACTTCCTACACTCCCTACCAACCTGAGGTTTCACAAGGAACTTTGCAAGCTCATTTTGAATTTCAAAGTATGGTATGCGAACTTACAGGAATGGAGGCGGCCAATGCAGGAATGTATGACGGTGCCACAAGTGCTGCAGAAGCTGTGCTTATGGCTTGTAGGATAAATAAAAATTTTACAGTAAATATTGTTGATGGAGTTTCACCCCTTTACACTGATGTTATTAAAACACTCACTCAAGCTTCTGGTATTAATATAGAACATAAAGATTTAAACACTGTCTTAGCAGGATCTGACGAACCTCCTGCATGTTATGTTGTACAACAACCAAATTTTTCAGGAGAGATTGAAGATTTTGACAAATTAACAAAAATTTCAAAACTTAATAATGCCCTACTAATAGTGATTACTGAACCAATGTTCTTAAGCATGTATAAAACACCAGATCATTATGGAGCTGATATTGTAGTTGCTGAGGGACAATCATTTGGTGTTTCTCTAGCATACGGAGGACCTTACGCAGGGTTGTTTGCTTGTAAAAAGAAATATCTTAGACAACTTCCTGGGAGAATTGTTGGAGAAACGGTAGATAAAGACAATGAGAAAGGATATGTACTAACACTTCAAACTAGAGAACAGCATATTAAAAGAGACAGAGCTACTTCTAATATATGTACTTCTGTAGGACTAATAGCTTTGATGTCTACTGTATATATGGCACTTCAAGGTAAAATGGGATTAAAATATTTATCTGAGCTTTGCTACCACAAAGCACACTATGCTGCAAAAAAAATATCTCAATTAGATGGGTATGAAATAGTAAATAGTAATTTTTATAAAGAATTTACTGTTAATTGCCCAAAGCCTGTAAAAGAAATAAATTCATACCTTCATGAAAATAAAATCATTGGAGGATATGACATTTCAAGCAAATCACAAAACAAAATGCTTATTTCCTTTACAGAAATGAATTCAAAAGAAGAAATTGACAACTTTATAAATTTATTATCAAAAATAAAATAAAAATTAATATGAATAAAATAAGTAAAAGAAAATTATTATTTGACCAAAGTATAAAAGGTAAAGTTGGAACGACATTACCATCTATGGATATTCCAGAACAAAAATTACCAAATTCTGATTATTTACGTGAAGAAATAACTATGCCAGAAGTATCAGAAAATGAAATTGTGAGATATTTTTCTTCTATTAGCCAAATGAATTTTTCTATTGACCACAATTTTTATCCTCTAGGGAGTTGCACAATGAAGTACAACCCTAAATTAAACGATGATATTGCAGCACTACCAGGATTCAATGAAATTCACCCTCTTCAAGATACAGAAACAACTCAAGGCGCTCTCGAACTTATGCATCATCTCCAAATTTTACTCGCGGAAATAACTGGCATGGCAGGTACATCTTTGTCTCCAATGGCTGGAGCTGAGGCAGAACTAGCAGGGATGCTAATGATAAGAGCATATCACATAAATAAAGAAGATTTTAAAAGAAAAAAAGTTATTATCCCTGACAGTGCCCATGGAACAAATCCTGCATCAGCAGTAATGGCTGGATTTGAGGTTGTAAGTATTCCTACGGACGAAAATGGAAATACAGATTTAGATGCTTTAAAAAGTGTAGTTGACGAAACAACAGCGGGACTAATGCTTACGCAACCAAGTACTATTGGGCTATTTGATACAAATATATTAGAGATTGTGAAAATAATTAATGAAAACGGCGGGTTAATATACGGAGACGGCGCAAATTTAAATGCAATACTAGGTAAAGTTAAGCCAGGTGAAATTGGATTTGATGTTATTCATTCAAATTTACATAAAACATTCACACAACCACATGGTGGTGGTGGCCCTGGAGCTGGAGCAGTAATGGTTAGTCAAAGACTAGTAGATTTTTTACCAGACCCTGTAGTAACAAAAACCAATAGTAATTTCAACTTCACTAAACCTATCAAATCAATAGGTAAAATGGGCGCATTCCACGGGAATTTCGGCGCTCTAGTAAGAGCCTACGCTTATATAAGAACTTTAGGGAAAGAAGGAATAAGTAGCATTAGTGAAGATGCTGTGATTAATGCAAATTATTTAAGAACAAAACTTAATGATACATTAGATTTACCATATGATCGGATTTGTAGTCACGAGGTCGTTTTTTCAGCAAAATCGATTAAAGAAAAATATGGAGTTAATGCTTTAGACATTGCAAAAAGGCTAATTGATTATGATATTCACCCTCCGACAATGTATTTCCCATTAATAGTAGATGAAGCTCTTCTTGTTGAACCAACAGAAACAGAATCTAAAGAAACTCTAGATGATTTTATTGATGTAATGAAACAAATAGTAAAAGAAGCTGAAACAAATCCAGAACTATTGCTAAACGCTCCACATAACACTCCTAATAAGAGATTAAATGAAGCTTTAGCTGCGAGAAATCCAAAGCTCAGTTGGAGAGACACTCTAGTATCTGACTAAATTGTGATATCTAAGGTATTTATTTTTTCTACTAATTTTTTTTGAGTTAGATTTTCTATATTTTTAGAAGCTGAAAGTACTAAATAATTACCAAAGATTTCATCATCAACTAGATCTTCCATAATTCTTAAACTTTTTGCTCTTTTTGATAATTCCACATCTGAGCTAACAAACTTTTCAGCATATTTTTTAATACCCAATTGAATTAAAAAATCTGATTGTTTTCCCAAAAATAAATTATTAAATCCGACTTCATTATGAATGTAGTTCAATAAATCAAAGTTTATAAAAGCACTTATATCTGCTTTATCATAAGGGTATAAATCATAAGATAAATTTTTATTTTTTATAATTCTAGAATCAGTATTTATCTTATTATTATCTCTTAATTGCTTAGTAGTATAGCCGTAGTCAAATGAAAGAATCACTCCAGATGACATTCCTTCCCATATATTTTTTATCATAGTTTTATATAAAGGAGAATATGTATATATTTTATTTTCTATCATATAATTAGGATCATTAAATGATTCAAAAGGATCATAGTCGACTTCGCTTAATTCTTCATTAATTCCGTCATTGATTTTAAATAAAATTTCATGATATTTGTTGTTTTTAAATGTTAATCTTTTAAAAGGAAAAGCGTCAAAGAGCTCGTTTGAAATAACAAATCCGCTTATATTTTTAAAGCAAAAAGTATCAGAAATAACTAAATTTAATTCATAGTCAATATTTAATATATTTTTGAAGTTTTTATCAATTATTAAAATATTACATTGTTTTAAAAAATCATTTGAAATAACAGATAATGAGTTAATGATTTCTTTAATTAAATATAATCCTCCTCCTCCTAATTCAATCAAATAAAAATTCTTAGGCTTTCTCATTAAAATCCAGGAAGAATAAATATATCTTGCTAACATATAAGCAAAACTAGAGTGGATCATTGGGGATGTATAATAATCAGATTCCCATAAAGTCTCATTAGATTTTGAATAATAACCTTGTTTAGAATCATACAATTTGTATTCCATAAACCTATCATATGAATACAAATTATTATAACTAAATCTGTTTGTGAAAATATCAGTCATACAAAATTAAATATCAAATAAAGATATTAATCATCTTTGATCGATATCAGTATAGGGTATATCGAGCTCTCCAACATATTCTAATAAAGGGCGAATTAAAATATTATTATTCAATTGTTCAGTAACTTGCGCTGTCCACCCTGGAATTCTTGCCAAAGCAAAGATAGAGACAAATATATCATCCGGAATTTCTAATAAGTTATATATAGCACCAGTCCAAAAATCAACATTTTCACATATACCTTTTTTTTCGTATGGCTCCATGCACTCTGCTAGAGATTGAAGGATTGCGAACCATTTCGGGTTACCTTTTCTGTCACTCAAATTCTTAGCATCTTTTTTTAAAATCAAAGCCCTTGGATCCGCAGTTTTATAAACTCTATGACCAAAGCCCATTATTCTTCCGCCACTTGAAAGTAAATTTTTAACATACTCAACAGTATTACTCTCATCACCTATATCTTGCGCTTGTTTCATTACCCCTTCTGCGGCACCACCATGTGCAGGTCCCTTAAGAGCTGCAACTCCAGCAGTTAAAGCTGAATACATATCTGATTGAGTTGAAGCTACAACTCTCGCTGTAAATGATGAAGCATTCAATCCATGCTCAGCATGTAAAATTAAATCTTTATCAATTAGCTTGGCATCCAAATCATTCGGTTCATTACCAAACAGCATATAGAGAAAATTCGCAGAATGAGAAAGATTTTTATTTGGAGGAATATACTTATCTCCATTTCGTAATCTAACGTGAGCAGCAACAATAGTTGGCGCTTTTGCAGTAACAGACAATCCTCTTTCAATATTTGCATCAAGACTTTCATCGTCTAATTTGTTATCAAATGCTGCCAATGCAGATATAGTAGTTCTTAAAACATCCATAGGATGTAGATGTTTAATTGAATCTATCAAATCAATCATTTCAGAAGGAATATCTCGTTTGTCAGTCATCAATTGGGTAATTTGAGACAGCTCAGATTTGTTGGGTAATTTGCCATATATTAATAAATAGCTTACTTCTTCAAAGGTGGAGTTGTTTGCCAATTCATTGATATTAAATCCACGATAATATAATTTTCCATTTTTACCATCAACATAACTCGATTTAGTTCTGTCTAGATATACTTCTTTTAATCCTCTATGAATCTTAACTTCATCCACTTTTTTTCCTAATGAATTATTTTTCAATAGCCTCAATAATATAATTCTACCAAAATTTTAATATTTTTATGATAGCATAATTGATATATTAATGATTTTAGCTATGTTAATATAACAAAAATTTTTATATCATTACAATTATGAATAACACCGGACAAGACATACCAGATATAGTAATAAACAGATTACCTCTGTATATAAGAACATTAAACGAATTAAAAGTATTAAACCAAACAACGATAAGTTCAGAGCATTTAGGAAATTTACTACAAACCACACCTGCGCAAATAAGAAAAGACTTTAGTCATTTTGGAAAATTTGGTAAACAAGGAAAAGGTTACAATATAGACTACTTATTAGAAGAGTTAAGAGAAATTTTAAATCTTAACAAATCTTGGAATTCATGTGTAGTTGGCGTAGGGAAACTTGGTGAAGCTGTAATAAATTATCAGGGCTTCAAGGATGAAGGGTACTTAATTAAAGTAGCTTTTGATATATCAATTCCAAAATCAAAAAATATAAATAATGTAGAAATAAAATCTATATCGGATATGAATCAATATATAAAAAGTCTAGATATTAAAATAGGGATTGTAACAGTACCATCAGCTGATGCCCAAGGAGTAATAGATAGACTTGTTCAATGTGGTATCAAAGGTATTTTAAATTATGCTCCTATGAAACCAATCATTCCTAGAAATGTTTCTTGCATGAACATAGATCCTGTACTATCTCTTCAATCTATGTCCTATTATTTGGATAAATAAGTTAATTAATTAAAACCGTTAGCTTATTATCATTAATTTCAGAAAAGCCACCTTGTATATCTATGTTTTTTTCCTTCGATCCTGAAAATCTAGCTGTAATAGTTCCAGGATTTAATGAAGTTATGAGACTTGCATGATTTTTTAAGATAGTTATATAACCATCTTTAGCTGGTAAAGTTACAGAATCAACCTCACTCTCAAATTCCAATCCGTTTTTTGAAACAATTTTAATTTCAAATGCCATTTGCTTGCCTATTTTTTCTTAGAATTCTCAACAACTTCATCAATTGTTCCTTGCATATAAAAAGCTTGCTCTGGTAGTTCGTCATGTTTCCCATCTAATATTTCAAGAAATCCTCGAACATTTTCTTCTAAGGATACATATTTTCCAGGTATTCCTGTAAAAACTTCTCCCACAAAAAATGGTTGTGTTAAAAATCTCTGTATTTTTCTTGCTCGCGAAACAATTACTTGGTCTTCTTCAGATAATTCTTCAATACCTAAAATTGCTATTACATCTTGCAAGTCTTTATATCTCTGTAAAATCTGCTTAACACCTTGAGCCGCTCTATAATGATCTTCCCCAACTACTGCAGGTTCCAATATCCTCGAGTTTGATGCTAGTGGATCAACAGCAGGAAATAAAGCTTGTTCAGCTAATGATCGTTCTAAAGCGATATTAGCATCTAGATGTCCAAAAGTAGTTACAATACCAGGATCTGTATAATCATCAGCCGGGACATATACGGCTTGGAAAGAAGTAATAGAACCATCATTAGTGGATGTGATTCTTTCTTCCAAATCTCCGATTTCTGTACTTAATGTAGGCTGATATCCAACAGCAGAAGGCATTCTACCTAATAAAGCTGAAACTTCCATTCCAGCAAGAATGTATCTGTACACATTATCTACGAATAAAAGTACATCTTGTTTTCTTACATCTCTAAAATATTCAGCCATTGTTAGTCCTGTTAAAGCAATTCTTGCTCTTGTTCCAGGAGGTTCGTTCATTTGACCAAAAACCAATGCAGTTGAATCCAACACACCATATTCTTTCATTTCATTCCAAAGATCATTGCCTTCTCTTGATCTTTCTCCAACACCAGCAAAAACTGATACGCCTGAATGTTCTTGAGCAATATTTCTAATTAGTTCTGTAATAATAACAGTTTTACCTACCCCAGCACCGCCGTAAGCTCCTACTTTTCCTCCTTTAGCAAAAGGTGTCATAAGATCAATAACTTTAATGCCTGTTTCTAATATTTCAGTAGTACTTCTTTGTTGATCAAATGAAGGTGCAGGTCTATGAATTGGCCATCTCTCCACATCTGAAGGAATAGGGTCCCCGTCATCTATTGCTTCACCTTTCACGTTAAACAATCTACCTAAAGAAGCATCTCCAACAGGAACTTGTACTGCAGCTCCAGTATCAATAACTTCCTGTCCTCTTGCCAATCCGTCTGTAGATCCTAAAGCTAAGCATCTTGCCCAATTATTTCCAACAAGTTGTTCAACTTCTAAAACTAACTTGTCACCATCTAAATCTGTTTCAAGGGCATTGTAAATATTAGGTAATTTATCTGGTGGAAATTCTACATCCACAACAGTCCCAATTACCTGAACTATACTTCCTTTTGACATATTAAACTCCTATTTTTATATTTTATATTTAATTTTCTTCGATAGCTGACATTCCGCCAACTAAATCTAATAATTCCGATGTTATAGTTTCCTGTCTTGCTTTATTCAAATCTAAAGTCAAATCCTCAACAAGTTCAAGAGCATTATCAGTGGCATTTTGCATTGCAACCATTCTTGCTGCATGTTCACTTGCAAGGGAATCTAGAATAGCTCCGTAAATTATTGTTAACACAAATTTAGGCGCAAAGTCTAAAACCAAATCAATTTGATTAGGTTCAAATATATGGCTACCTATTTGTTCACCAGTTGATTCAGTTAAATCTTCAGTAAAAGGAAGCAAATCAACTACTTGTGCTGTTTGCTTTGCAACACTATTAAAATGAGTATAGATTAATTTTACTGAAGAATATTGATTATCAACAAATTCATTAATAACAAGTTCTGACAAATTATTAATTTCATCAGAATCAAATTCGTCTTTCATTTCATATGATTCTACTAAATTTTTATTACGAGATACTAAATACTTTTCAATTTTTTTCCCAACAGAAATAAATTTAGCAGAATCTTCGTTTATTTTATGAGTCTCAAGAACTTTTACTAAATTTCCAAATAATGGACCAGCCAATCCTCGATTTGAAGAAATCACAACATATAGTATTTTTTCTTCTGAATTGATTTCTCCAACATTAAATAAAGGGCTTATTTCTGAAAGCAAATCAAAATTAACAGAACCCATAACACTGTTTTTAATTTCATCATATCCAGCTGAAAACAAATTAAAATCTTCTGCAGAGTTTTGTGCTTTTCGTAATTTAGATGCAGCAATCATTTGCATAGCTCCAGTTACCTTAGCAGTGTTGGAGATAGATTTAATTCTAGTTCGTAATTCTTTAGTGCTTGCCATATATTACTAATAACCCATAGATTTTTTGTATTTCAAACTAACTTCGTTTACTGTTTTTTTATCTTCGTCAGATAATTCTCCTGAAGACTTTATTGAGTCTAATACTTTACTCAAATTTGACTCGGCATAATCATACCAACTAAGTTCAAATTCTTTTACTTTATCTAACGGAATATCGTCGAATACCCCTTCGTTAACCATATAAAACAAACAAACTTGTTGTTCCATTGTTACAGGAGAAGCTTCATTTTGTTTTAACAACTCCAAAATTCTTTGCCCTCTATCTAATTGTTTCTTAGTAGAATCATCTAGATCAGAAGATCCGAATTGAGCAAAGCTTTCTAATTCACGGAATTGAGCCATTTCAATCTTTAAGCTTGCTGCAACAGATTTCATCGCTTTTGTTTGAGCAGAGCTACCAACTCTTGTAACTGAAAGTCCCAAATTAACAGCAGGTCTTATACCGGAGTTAAACAAATCTGGTTCTAAGTATATCTGCCCGTCGGTAATTGAAATAACATTTGTAGGAATATAAGCAGAAACATCTCCTGCCTGAGTTTCAATTACTGGCAGTGCAGTCATAGAAGATCCGCCATAATCAGCTGAAAGGTTAACAGCTCTTTCTAGTAACCTAGAATGTAAATAAAAGACATCACCAGGATAAGCTTCTCTTCCAGGAGGTCTTCTTAATAATAATGACATTTGCCTATAAGCCCATGCATGTTTAGTAAGATCATCGTAAACAATTAAGACATCTTTACCTTGTGACATAAAATATTCACCCATAGCACAGCCTGAGTAAGGAGCTAAATATTGTAGAGCAGCAGATTCAGAAGCATTAGCTGTTACTACAATAGTATGATCCATAGCACCATTCATTTCTAATTGATTTACTATATTTGCAACTTTAGATGCTTTTTGACCAATCGAAACATAAATACATATCAGATCTCCTCCTTTTTGGTTAATTATTGCATCAATACAAACAGCAGTTTTCCCTGTGCCTCTATCACCAATAACTAATTCTCTTTGCCCTCTTCCAATTGGAACAAGCCCATCTACTACTTTCACTCCAAATTGAACAGGCTGATTAACTGATTCACGTTCAACAACACCCGGGGCTATTTTTTCAACCTCAATAGTTTCAGAAGAATTTATATTTCCTTTCCCATCAACTGGTTGTCCTAATGGATTCAAAACTCTTCCAATCATTTCAGGTGCAACTGGAACTTCTACTATTCTTCCTGTACTTTTTACCTCGTCTCCTTCTTTAATTCCAAGATAATCACCAAGGATTACAACACCTACAGTATCTTCTTCTAAGTTCAAGGCTAATCCAAAAACATCGTTTTCAAATTGAACAATTTCATTAGCTTTAACATTTGACAATCCTTGCACCCTAGCTACTCCGTCGCCGGCCTCAGTTACAGTTCCTGTTTGTTCGACTTTTAAATCGTCACCAAATTGCTTGATTTGTTGTTTTATTATTGAAGCTATATCTTCATTTGCCATAACTACCGTCCTTTAGTTAAACTAATTCTCTTTTAAGTTGTTTCAATTTGTTTTTTAAACTTCCATCTATAACTGAATCACCAATTTTAATTACAATTCCTCCAATTAATGATTTGTCTATTTTTTCTTCTATTTGAGGAACAGATCCAGAAATAGTTTTAGCTACTTCAGTAATTTTATTCTTTAAGTTATCATCGATTTTATAAGGAGATGAAAGTAAAACACGCACTTTATTATTTTGTTTTTCGTATTCGTATTCAAATTGGTTATAAATTTCATCGATTAACAAAAATGATTGATTTTTCGAAAGTAGCTTCACAAAATTAAGTTGTAATTTTCCAAAAGAGGAACCAAAAACTTGATCAATTAATTTAAATTTAGTTTCCACTGTAACCTTAGAAGAGTCTAAAATCATATTGAATTCACGATTCTTAGCAGATTCACAAATCAAGTTTAATTTTTCTAACCAATCATCAAAATTATTTTCATCTAAAGCAAATTCAAATATTGCCCTAGCGTATCTTTTTGCTGTTTTTGAATCTTTTGCCATTAATTTATAACACCTTAATTTTTAATATTTTTTGCTTTTTCAAGGAAAGAAGCAATCACTTGATCATGATTTTTTTCTGTTACTTCTCTTTCAACTATTTTTTCAGCAGCAGAAATAGCAAGCCCAGAAAATTCTGATCTTATATTGTTAATAATTTTTTCTTGCTCGGATTTTATTTCATCAAGAGCTCTTTTCCTTTCGTTTTCAATTTGCTCTTTACTTTTTTCCATTTCAGATTCTTTAATCTTTTTAGCTTGGTCCCTTGCTTCGGAAATTAAAATTTGAGATTCTTCTCTAGCTTTAATCATCAACGATTCATTGACTTCTGTGGTTTTTTCAGCTTCCTGTTTAACTCTTTCAGCAGTTTCCAAGCTTGATTTAATCTTTTCAGATCTGTCTTCTAGCATTTTAACCACTGGAGCATACAAAAACTTCTTTAACAATATAAAAAGAATAAGAAAGCTAATTACCTGAGTTAAGAGGCCAGGCCAATTAATGCCTAATGCATCCATAAAAAACTCCTAAATTTTATTAATGTAAAAAAGAATCAAACAAATTTGATAAGTATTGCTACAACCAAAGCATAAATCGCAATAGCTTCAGCAAACGCAATAGCTAAAATCATATTTGTTTGAATTTGACCAGCAGCTTCAGGATTTCTACCTATAGCTTCCATTGCTTTTGCTCCAAGCATGCCAATTCCAATCGCAGGTCCAATAGCACCAACGCCAATAGCAATACCTGCACCTATGTTTAATATATCTCCTTCCATAATCAATCTCCTTATAAGAACTAGATTTTAATTAATAATTTATCATAATTTTCATCAATGATCATCTGAATTATGCTCTACTGTTGAAATAGAAGCAAAAACCAAGGTTAACATTGAAAATATAAGCCCTTGAATTAGTCCTACGAATAACTCAAGTCCTATAAAAGGAATAATTCCGATTAGCGGTAGTAAAAATGCCATAGCAAATAATAAAACCTCTCCTGCAAATATATTCCCAAATAATCTAAAAGTAAAACTTAATATCTTGGCAAATTCTCCCACTAATTCTAAAATTCCTACAAAGAAATTTATTGGGCCATTTTTAAAATTGATAAATTTGCCTGCATGACCTGTTAATCCTAAATATTTAAATCCCCACCAGTGTATACAGAACATAGCGCAAAGAGCTAAAGCTAATGTTGTATTCATGTCAGAGTTTGTTCCTCTAAAAAACGGAACTAAAATTCCAACTTTATAATGATCATCAAAATTCTTTACTCCTAATTCTTTAGCCTTTATTTCTTTAGCATGTGCAAACTCATGCTCTAGCCAATGATGAGAGCATATTACACTTGCTGATTTTGAATCTTTAGAATGCCCGTTATGTGAATCTGCAAACAATGATGTGTCAGATGATTTTATCGAATAATCTGTTTTCCCATAACCAAACATTGTAGACGCAAGTATTCCATTGGTTTTATATACATTGAATTTAACATTATGACCCAAGTTATCTTTTTCTTCTTGATGATGGCAATATTCTTCAGCAGATTCAATTCTTCCTATAGTTCCAGTCCCTGGCAAAACTCCGATCCAATTTGATACAACAACAAATAAAAAAATGGTCATTACTAAAGGAAAAAATACTTTACCTTTTTCATCTCCTGCTATTTTTTTACAGGTGTTATACATTGCTTCTAATGCAAATTCTATTAAGTTTTGCATTCCTTTGGGTATGATTTTCATATCTTTTGTTGCTTTTCTGGATATGATTGTCAATGCCACAATAGAAAACATTGACATAAGTAAAGTGTTAGTTAGAGCGCTATTCAAAAAATCAAATATAAAACCTTTAGATTTAAAGTAATATAACGTTTCAGCAGGAATAGAAATATAAGCAAAGGGTGCGCTAAGAAAACCCAAATCAAGAGCTGTTCCTAATCCTCCGCCTAAAATTGACACTATAAATAGCGATCCTAAAATAAATGGATTTAAAATAATTTTAGATAAGTATGAAAAAATTTTATTCATTTATATTTAATCAGATTTTAATAACAAATTAACTAAATTATATGTCCCTACTCCAGCAGTAAATATGCCTAAAAGCAACCCAGCCACCAAAAAAAAGACTTCTGCTTTTGAGAAAGAAAAAAAACTCGCAATCCAAGATCCTAACATTGTCCCTCCAACTATGCATACAACTACAAACCATCCTATGCCAATCAATTGAAAAGCCAAAACCAACTTCCTAGACCCCAAATTACTCTCCTCAAAACTTTTAAATCCTATCATATCCATTTAACACGGTCAAACAAATACAATTTTAAAAATCGTCTAAATCTAATTCTTCCATAAATTCATCAAAAGCAGACAATTTTAATTCTTTTTGTTCGGATGATTTTTTATCTTTTGTATCTGCATAAGTTTCTGTTGAGCTTAACTCTTCATCATTCTTGTCTAATTCAAGTCCAGCTTTATCAAGCACTTTGTCTTCAGCATATATTGGAGCATTGGTTCTTACAGCTAATGCTAAAGCATCACTTGGTCTAGAATCTATTTCTATCAAATCTCCTTTGAAGTCTATAACTATTTTAGCCATAAATGTATCTTCATGATTAACATCCCAGACTACTACATGGTCTAATTTAGCTCCAAGAGATTCAAATGAATTGCATAAAAGATCATGAGTCATAGGGCGTGGTACAGATACATCTTCTAGTTTAAGAGCAATTGCCTCTGCTTCGTTAGTTCCGATCCACATAGGAAGATATCTTTTAGAATGTTTTTCCTTAAGAATAACAACTCTTTGGTAATTCATTAGACTAACTCTAATACTGTCTATTACCATTTCGAACATTAAATACCCAACATTAAATTAGTAAATTATTCTATAAGTATATTTCATTTTTTTAATATGAACAAGTAAACTCTCGCACGATTTTTAATACTACAAATCAGGTTATAAAATCAGTTGATTTTATAATATTTTATTTATCAACAAATACCAATTTTTTGATTTTATTATTAAAACTTAATGCCGCTTTACGAGCAGCATCACTAAAATCTTTTCCACCTGATGCGTAAATTATTGATCTTGAAGAATTAATTACATAAGGAATATTTTTTAATTTCAATGACAAATTTATCTTTCCTAATGAATTGATAACTTCGCCAATATCTCCTCCCTGGCTTCCTATACCTGGAATTAAATAAGTTAATTCCCCGCAAATCTTTTTCAATCTTTTTATATCTTCAATATTTGTAGCTCCAGCAACCAGTCCTACGTTTCTATTTTTAGAATGCCAACGATTTAACATGATAGCTAAATATTCATAAAAATATTCAACCTCATATGACGAGTCTAATTTTAATTTTTGCAACTCATCTGAAAGTGGGTTTGAAGAACGGCACCATACAAATATTCCTTTATCTCTATATTCAAAAAAAGGCTCAAGTGATTCTTCTCCTCCGTAAGGATTAACAGTAACTGCATCAAAGCCCATATTATCAAAAATTGAATATGCATATTGCTTGTTTGTATTCCCTATATCACCTCGTTTTGCGTCAGCTATAGTTATAACATTTGAATTTTTAGACTTTATATAATCAACTGTATTATAAAGACATTTAATACCATCTAATCCCTCACTTTCATAAAAAGCGAAATTAGGCTTATAAGCACATACAAGATCTATAGTACTATCAATAATTCTTTTATTAAAATCAAACAAATCTTCAATTGGCATTCTAGATTTGTCAGGATCTAATCCAACAGTAAGAATGGATAAGTTCTTTTTAACAATATTTTCAAGTTTTGCACTAAATTCCAATTTGATCCTCGTTATTATTTAGTAGATATTTTTACACTTATAGATTTAAATATAACATATATTTGGTCATTCAATTTTAAGTTTAAAATTTCAAATGAAGTTTTTGAAATGTCAGCAATAATTTCAAATCCCACATTGCAAACAAGTCTAATTTTTGATTTCAAATCGACATAATCACTCAAATAACCTTTAATAATGTTATCAGCAATAGAAATATCAGGCTTTGTCGTAGAAATAGCAACAGAAGACGAAGGAATCATTATTGCAAAATTACCATTACTAACATTATTACTAACTTGAATTGGTATAGTATTAATTTCTAATGATTTAGAAGAGTTGGATTTTGTCAAATATATATTTTGAAAATCTGAATCACCATAACTTTCAAGTGACAATTCAGAAGATGAAATTTTTTTGTTAATATTTCCATTTTTTATTATAAATATATTGTTACAAATAGCTATCATTTCAGAAACATCATGAGACACATAAATTATTGGAATTTTATATTCTGCATTAATTTTTTTTAAGTAATTCAAAATCATAAGTTTAGAATTCAAATCTAATTCAGACAATGGTTCATCCATTAAAAGAACATTAGGGTTTCTAGCTAAAGCTCTAGCAATGCTAACTTTTTGTGCCTGTCCTCCAGAAATTTGATTTGGAAATTTTGGCAACAAATCACTGATATTCATCATGTCAATAATATCTTCAATGTTTATTTTATTACCAGCCTTATATCCGTAATGTATATTTTCATTAATATTCATTGAAGGAAACAAATTAGGTTTCTGTGTGACATAACCAATATTGCGCTTTTCAGGAGGTAATAAAATTTTCTTTTTCAAATCATAAAATGTCTTACCTTGTATCAAAATTTTACCTGAGTCAGGATTTGTAAATCCTGCAATACAATTTAACAAAGTAGATTTACCTGATCCAGAAGGGCCAAATATTCCATTAATTTTTTCATCCACAGCAAAGTTACAATTTAATACAAAATTATTGTAATTTTTCTCAAATTTGATATCCATTAAGCTCATCTATGTCTTTTTTGATTTGTAAATCAATATATTATTAATTACTACAGAAAATATACCAAGCACTACTGAACATAATATCAATATGCTTAAATTTTGATCATCTCCAGTTTGAATTGATTGGAATATAGCCAAAGGAATAGTTCGAGAGACTCCCTCAATATTGCCTGCAAAAATAATTGTAGCTCCAAATTCTCCTAATGCTCTTGCAAAACCTAACAGTATACCTCCTGAGATACCAAAGAAACTTTCTCTCAAAGTTATTGTAAAAAACATCTTAATATTACTAGATCCAAGTGACCTAGCTACTTTTTCTAAATCTCTATCAACTGACTCTAAAGCTATAATAAATGATCTCGCCATAAGTGGAAATGAAACTAGTGCGCAAGCTAATATGGCAGCAAATTTAGTAAATACTATCTCTATTCCCATTCCTTCTAATATTTGACCAACAAAACCAGCAGGACTGAAAATTATTAATAGAAAGTATCCCAAGACAACTGGGGGTAAAACCAAAGGAAGTGAAATAATTATATCAGTAACAAATTTTAATGATTTATGCTTTGATCTAGTTATTACAACTGAAGACACAAATGATAGTGGAATATTAATTAAAGTAGCAATAAATGCTATTTCTAATGTTAAAATCAGAGATTGAGTTACCATAAATTAAAATTAAGGGTTATTAAAACCATATTTAGTAAAAATATTTTTAATTTTTTCATTTTTTAAAAAAATTAAAAATTCTTTAACATCGTATGAATTTTCTAAAACTACAATAGGGTATTGAATTTCATTATATAAGTTTTCAGAAATATTTTTTTTATTATAATTACCCTCATAATTATTAAAATCAGTATTATAAGCAAACACTCCATCAGATAATCCCAATCTCATATGATTAACCGCATCTCGTACATTTTTTGTTTTTACAATTTTTTTCTCAATATCTGATATCACTCCCATATTATTTAAAGCTTGAATAGTATATTCTCCAGCAGGAGCTAATTCTGGATCTGCTATTGAAATTCTATTTATATAATCAGATACCACCAATTCTTTTATATTTTTTTGCTCCCAATTATCAATCTTCTTTCCACTAGCAAACACTAATTTATTAGAAAGTAAAACATAAAAATCTACAACTTTTATGTTTTTATCATTTATAAAATTATAAGGTGACATCCCAGCAGGAATAAATATCTCAGGAGCAGCTCCTCTGTTTATTTGCGATGCAAGAGTTTGAGATCCTCCGAAATTTAATATTAATGAAATATTATTTTCCTCATAGAATATATCTTTAATTTCTTCTAGAGGTTCTGATAAACTCACAGCAGCAAATATAAGTATTTCTTTATCTTTTTTTTGAAAGACAGAAGATAAAATTGACAATACTAAAACAGTTGCCATAATAAGTATAATAAAAATAAATTTTCTACTAATCAAAAGAATTATGAAATTAAATAACAAAAATAATAATTTAAATTATAAATTAACACCAAAACAAATTCAAAAATATAGCCGACACATTGTTATGCCTCAAATAGGCAGTATTGGGCAAAGAAGATTGCTGAACTCTAAAGTCCTCATAATTGGAGCAGGAGGGTTAGGATCCCCTGTAAGTATTTACCTTACACTTGCAGGAATAGGAAAGATTGGAATAATTGACATGGATACAGTAGAAATTTCAAACCTTCAAAGACAAATACTTCACACAGAAAAAGATATTGGTATTAAAAAAACAGAATCAGCAAAAAATTCCTTAATTTCTTATAATAGCGACTTGGTTATTGAAACTTTTGATGAACCTCTTTCTTCGAATAATGCTCTAGAAATATTTTCAAATTATGACATCATTGTCAATGGAGCAGACAATTTCCCGGCAAGATATTTAGCCAATGATGCAGCTTTTCTTACAAGCAAGCCCTTAGTTGACGGAAGCATACTATTATTTGATGGTCAATTAAGTACATACATTCCTAAAAAAGGATGCTACAGATGCCTTTTTCCCACTCCTCCAAAACCAGGGGAAGTCCCTAGCTGCGCTGAAGCTGGTGTTCTAGGAATGCTACCTGGAATAGTCGGAAGTATACAGGCTACTGAAACAGTTAAATTAATACTTAATATTGGAGAAACTTTATCTAATAAACTATTATTAGTTGATGCCTTAAACATGGAATTTAAAACAATTACATACAAAAAAAATCCTGATTGTGTATTATGTGGCAACAATCCTACAGTAAAAGAATTAATTGATTACGAATTCTTTTGCGGGTTATAACAAATTATTTCTGTCTACAAATTCTCCATCTTTAATAACTTCTGAAATAGTTCTTAAATTTTCTATCTGGTTAACAGGGCTTTCATCTAATACAATCATATCTGCAAGCTTGCCAATTTCAATAGATCCTATTGAATCGTCAATCCAACATGATTGTGAAGCTACACTTGTGGCAGATTTTATTGCCTCCATTGGGCTTTGCCCTCCTGCGACATGACCTTCAATATCTAAAAAGAAATTCCCCATTTCATAAGCACCCCACGCAGAATCTGATCCTGCTGACATAGAAATCCCTGCTTCATACATTTTATTGAAACATTCCATTCGGTATTCATGCTCAAATAGCACTTTGTCCATCTCTTCTTGATTAGATTCAGAAAAATTACCTTCATTTTTTTTGTTCTCCATAATTTTTACTCTCATCATTCCTGGTGCCAATGTTGGATTTACAAAAGTGTTATTTTTTAACATTAATTCAACAACATCCTCTCTGTATTTATTAGTACCATCAGATTCCTTGAATACACCATGAATGATTGTATCTACTCCTGCTTTTAACGACCTGACCATTGATTCAGAGTTATGACAGTGAGCGGCTACATGTTTTCCAAATTTGTGCGCTTCTTCAACAATCACATTTAATTCTTCTTGGGAAAAGCTTGGTTTTAATGGGAAAGATGTATTAGTACTCCCTCCTGAAGCAGTGACTTTTATAAAATCTGCTCCTTGTTTAATTAAATATCTAACAGCTGCACGACACTCGTTTGTTCCTGTTATTTGTTCTCCAAAGTAACTCAAATGTCCACCTATAATAGCTAAAGGTCGGCCACTTAAAACTAGTCTGGGTGATTCTATAATACCCATCTGAGCTGCAGTTCTTAAATGAAAAGCGGTATCATTCTTCGCACCACAATCACGAACTGTAGTTACGCCAGAATGAAGATGTTTTTTTGCATTATTTGCCATATTTATAGATAAAACTTCGTCAGGTAACTGTGCTAATTGATCTCCTGACCTTCCGTCGCCTATCCCTGTTAAGTGAACATGCGAATCTATCAAACCAGGTAAAATAGTTTTATCTGAATAATCAATCAATTTATAATCTAACCCAGTTGGAATAGCCAATTCTCCTGTTGGTTTAATATCAACAATAGAATTACCATTAATAATAATACTTATGTTTTTTTTCGTATCATTTGAAATCCCATCAATTAGTTCTCCAACTTGAATTACCAGCATATTGCTTTCTTTGTTATCCATACTTACTCCTTTACACCTTAGGTGATTTTTGAATATAAGAATTATTAGATTCTTCAGATCCTCTGTTAATGCAGTTCCCCATAAAAAAAACTTCACTTACAGAATTTAAGTTTTTTATATCATCTAATGGGTTTTTATCTAATATTGCAATATCTGCAGATTTTCCACTTTCAAGGCTTCCAACCTCGTGGTCTAATCCCAAAGCTTTTGCAGCATTAATTGTAACGGATTTCAATCCTTCCAAATTAGAATATCCTGCCTCAACTAATAATTCGGTTTCATGAACAGTATTGCCAAGTGGGTAATCTCCCCAGGAAGAGTCTGAGCCAGTTATAACTTTAACTCCCATGTCAATCATTTTTCTACAATGGTCTAATTTTGTTTCCAATCCCAATTTAGCCATATCTAATCTGGCATCAAGTATATTTTTTCTATCCTTATTAATACTCACAGAACCCATTCTCTTATTTTCAAAACCTCCTAAGGCAGGGTCATTCCCTTCCATCAAGCTCCACAACCTAGCTCTTCCAACATGAATTGTAGGATTAACATACGCTCCTTTTTCTATTATTTTATCTGCTAATTTAGGATCGAATATTGATTCTCCATTGGCGTGATCAAAATTACAATGAATAATCATATCTACACCTGCGTCTAAAGAATAATCAGTACCTTCTGCCGAAAGACAATGGGTTGCAGTTAACATATCATAGTTTTTAGCTTCGTTTGTAACAGCGAATAATTCACTCTTTGAAAAACTTGGCCTCAAAGGAAATGAAGTGGCTGTAGAACCACCTGTGGCAGTAATTTTAAAATAATCAACCCCTTCTTTAATTAGCTGCCTAGCTAATGCTAAGCTTTCATCCTCGCCAGTTACTTCTCCGCCAAAATATCCCATGTGTCCTCCAATAATTGAAATAGGGCGGCCACATAGTACCATTCTAGGAGCTATCGCTAACCCACTATTAACCGCATCTCTTAATCTCATCATTGTCATATTTTTCGGGCCATTCTCTCGAATAGTAGTTACTCCCGAATAAAGACTTGTTTTAGCATTTCTGGCTGATTGGATAGTTAAAACATCATCGGGAATCAAACCTACGTCGTCCCCACTTCTGCCATCTCCAAATCCATTATGATGAGTGTGGCAATCTACCATTCCAGGAATAATTATTTTATCCTTGTAATCATATACTTTTGCATCAGGATGAATTTTACCTTTAATCTTTTCATAATGACCAGATAATTTTATTTTTCCGTCTTGAAAAATAACAGCTCCATCTTCAATTGGCTTATCACTAACCATATCTAACAACCATTTTGATTTAACAACCTTCTGTTCAGACATTTGAATCTCCTGTAAAATAAATTATGATTTCATTAAAATTTATAGACTAATAATAATATAAAGGATTAATTTTGAAAATATACACAAAATCAGGAGATGAAGGAAATACTAGCTTGTTATTTGGAGAAAAAGTGTCTAAAAGTGATATAAGATGTGATGCTTACGGGATGCTCGATTCCGTAAATTCACATTTAGGAATGTCCCGTGCTATTACTGAAAACCAATTTATATCTAATTCAATACTAGATATACAACATGATATTTTTGCTATTTCTACCGAAGTTTCTGTTTCCAACAAAGATCATCATAAAATATCTAAAACAAATTGGGGGATTAATTTTGTAGATGAAAAATCTGTTATAAAATTGGAAAACTTAATTGATAAAATAGACAAACAAGTCAAACTAAAGCCTAAATTTATTTTCCCTGGTAGCAATATACAATCAGCAGCGATTGATTTAGCAAGAGTAGAAACTAGATCTGCAGAGAGAGCTTTGGCAAATTTAAATAATTATGAAAAACTAATAAATCCTAATATAATAAAATATATAAACAGATTGTCTGATCTGTTATTCTATTTAGCTAGAATTCCTGAAAATGAAAACGAACGAAAATATTATGATCCTAAAAATGAAGACTAAAATCTATTCAACACAGAGGTAAGATAATGATTGAAAGCAATGAATCAATAAATAGTATAGATACTCATAAAATATTAGCGACTATACCAATAATGCCATACCAAAATATTTTATGTGTTGGTGCTGAAGAAGGATTGTTTCCTGTTTTATTTGGGAAATTTGTATTCGACGGAAAAGTTATTGTTTTTGAGTCTGACAAGAAAAATATAGATAAAACTAAAAAAATCCTGAAAAAAATTAATTTAGGAAATGTAGAATTAGATAATTTGACTGGTAATAAAATTTCGCTAAAAGATAAAATAGATGGAATTTTCATATCAGATTGGAATCTTTACAAAAGCAAAGTAAAATTATTTGAAAATAATTTAAATAACAATACATGGATATCAATTTTGTCTGATAATGACCAATCGAAAGATAAGATACTAAGTAAATTAAAAAAAGATTCAGAAATACATATCAATCAAAAATATAAACTATACAATTATCGTCATTATAGTTAAAAATTACTAATCATGTAATTCTATGCATTTTTTAGTTGCAACTATAGCTAGTTCGATATCACTATCTTTAGGCTTAATAGTTGTAATTTTTTGCAATAAGTACCCAGGTAAATTAATAATTTTACCAATAATTAAATTGTTTGATTTCCAACCAAGCAGTAACGTCTCGTAAGTAAGTGATATCACAAAAAGCGATAAAGATAATCTTATTAAAAACAAAAAATTCACATCAATGACTAAAGTGTGAAAAATTATATTTGCATAAATGAATACAAATGCTAAAAAAGCAGTTCCGCATCTTGGATGTTCTTTATTGAATTTCTTAATATTATTAATTGTTAAATCATGTTTATTTTCATAGGTATGAATAGCCATATGTTCAGCAGCATGATATTGAAACATATTTTGACCAATACTAAAAAATCTATACATATAAATATATAAAAAAAACAATAAAAATCTAATTGATAATTCTAACCAAGTTCCAAATACTGAATTTAAGTTCGCCAAATTTAATATGGCTTTGGAAGATAATTTTGGTAAAAACACTACTAATCCAATTGTGAATGCCATTACCAAAACAAACATTATTCCTATTAAGATCTTAAAATAAATTGAGTCAGTATTGATCTCATCATCAGTTACTTCGGCCATTACAAATATAGATTTCAATGATAGCCCTATAGTTTCAAGTATTGTGATCAAGCCTCTTAAAAAAGGAATTTTTTTAAGATTATTTAAAACTTTAAATCCCCATTTTATTGAAACAGTATTAATATCATTTCCTTCTCTGTAAGCAATTACAGTAAAAATAGGTCCTTTGATTAATATGCCTTCTGGTAATGCTTGCCCACCTAGTCTTAGGTGATTTTTTTCTGAGTTCAATTTATATGATTAACTTAAGTTATACCTTCGTTTTAATCTTTCCACTCTACCTTCAGTATCAACAATTTTTTGCTCTCCTGTATAAAAAGGGTGGCACTCACCACACAATTCTATTCGCATCATTTCCTTTGTAGATCCTGTAACATATGTTTTTCCACATGAACAGACTATCTTTGATTCAGAAAAATATTTTGGATGTATTTCTTGTTTCATTTTATATTCCTTATTTCGGGTAGACGCTTGCTTTTTTCTTGTCTTTAGTTAAATTCTCATATTTTACATAGCCATCAATTAATGAAAACAATGTATGATCTTTTCCGATCCCAACACTAATTCCAGGAGCGATCTTTGAACCCCTTTGTCTTACTAAAATTGACCCAGCAGTAACAAATTCACTATCGTAAACTTTTACACCTAATCTCTTAGAATTACCTCTATTCGGAGTGTTTTTAGTACTTCCTCCACCTTTTTTATGAGCCATATTTATATCTCCTAATTTTAATTGTCAGTTTTTTTTGCTTTAGGTTTCGCAGTAGCTGCTTTTGCTTTAGGTTTCGCAGTAGCTGCTTTTGCTTTAGGTTTCGCAGTAGCTGCTTTTGCTTTAGGTTTCAGATCAGAAATCTCAACTATTTGTAAAGATGTAAGAGATTTTCTGTGACCAAATCTTTTTCTGTTTCTAGTTTTATTTTTATATTTACCGGAAATTTTTTTTGCAGTTCTATAATGATCCAAAACTTTCCCAGATACATAACTATCAGGCAAAACAGGTGTTCCAATTTTTGCCTCTCCATCATCGAATAAGAACATAACATCTTCAATTTTAACAAAATCTCCTACATCGGTATTTATTTTGTCTACATCAATCACGTCACCTACTGTAACTCGATATTGTTTTGATTTAAATTTTACTATTGCATAATTACTCATATTTTCACCCGAAGAACAATTTTATAGCTCTACTGTGAAATAAGTCAATGAAAAAATTGCTTATCTTAGAGTGAGTTGTGGATTTTATATAATTCATTTCTAATTAAAGTATTATTTGAATTATTAAAACCTGCTGTTCCTAAAAAATTATTTTGATTATCATACACTCTGTAGTTAGAATGTTTTTTAAAATCCTTAACACAAAAAGGCTTTTTCTCAACAAACTTATCAATCAAATCACTGGTAATTTGAATAACACCAAAATCTTGTAATAATTTATCAGGAGATGAAATAATATCGTTTAAATCTGACTCTTTCAAATCAAGATTAAATAAATAATCAAGATCGATGGATTCAGATTGTTTAAAAACCCCAACTTTTGTTCGACTTAATCCGCTCAAATAAGATAGTGAGTCAAATACTTTACCTATTTCATCTGCAAAAGATCTAACATAAAATCCTTTACTAGTAGATATTTTCAAAATTAAATCTAGTCCATTCCATTCTATTATTGAAATATCGTAAATACGAACCTTCCTCGGATGCATAGTAATATCAATGTTTTTTCTAGCATAGTGATAAGCTGGTTTTCCTTTTATTTTAATAGCACTATGGATAGGAGGAATTTGCTCTATTTCTCCAATATATTGTGAAAGATGGTAATTTATTAAATCCAAGCTCAAATCTGGTATTTTTTTCTCCCCAGTTATTTCTCCTTCTAAATCGAAAGTATTCATAGAATGACCAAATGTGATTTTGCACAAATATTCTTTTGAGCAATCCAAAGCATATTTTGAAAACTTTGTGGCTCGACCAACAAAAATTAATAAAACTCCTGAAGCCAGAGGATCTAAAGTCCCTCCGTGTCCAACTTTATTTACTGCTAAAAATTTCTTGATTTTTGATACTACTCTAAAAGAAGAGGTCCCCACAGCTTTGTTGATTGGAATAATTCCGTCGACCATTAATTTACTGAATCAATTATATTTGTAATTTTCAAGACTTCTTCTGGGGACTTGTCGTGCTCAAAAATTAATTTTCCGATTCTGATATTCTTAATAGATTTTTGTAATAATTTTCTGACATATCCTTGACTTGATTTTAATCCGGCTAATACTAATTTAGAATCTTTAGGACTAGTCAATAAACTAACATAAATTCTTATAACACTAAAATCTTTTGATGATTTTATCTTTTGAACAGTTACTAATGCGCTAACTCTAGGGTCACTAATTTCATTTTCTATTATTCTAGAAATTTCTTGTTTGATCAATGAATTAACTTTTAAAAACCTTAGATCATCCATAATAAGTGCATTTACTAATTAAAAAAATCAATTTTGTCTCCTACTTTAAAATCATTGAAGTCGTCAACTCCTACTCCACCTTCCTGTCCAGAAATTAATTCTCTAACATCATCTTTGTAGTGTTTTAGTGATTTGATTTTACCAAAAAATATCTCTTTTCCATTTCTGTAAATCTTTAATCTGTTATTAGAGTTAACTTTACCTTCGTTAATTAATATTCCGGCGACAGGTTTGTTGTCAAAATCAAAAACAGCCTTAATATCCGCAGCTCCCTGTTTAGTCAATGTTTCTTCAACAACTTGTGATTTAAGTATTCTCTCTTCAACTGAATCAATTAATTCGTATATAATATTATAATTTTCAACCACCACATCTACGTTTTTATTTTTTTCAAGAACTCCTTGCTCAATTCCAACGTTAAATGAGTAAACAACTGAATCAGAAGCAACTGACATTGCTATATCATTCTCATTAACGTTTCCTAATCCAGAGTGTATTACAGCAATGTTAATGGAATCTTTATTAAATGAATTAAGAGATTCTATTATCGCATCTAAACTTCCTTGCAAATCTGCTTTTACAATAATATTAATTGTTTCTATCTCTTTTTGTTCAACAGAAGCATGAGTTAAATTCATACTGATGTTGTTTGATTTTTTTGATTCAGATTTACGTTTAGATAGTAAATTTTTTGCTTCTTTTTCAGATTTAACCCATTCCAATAATTCTCCAGATTGTGGTAAAGATTCAAAACCCAAAATATCTACAGGAGTTGAGGGTAAACATTCTTTTATCTGTGTCCCTGAATCATTTAGCAATGCTCTGACTTTTCCTTTAGTTGTATTTGTTACAAATCTATCTCCTACTTTTAAAATTCCTTCCTGTATTAGTGCTTTTACTACAATACCTTGTTTTCTATCCATAGTTGATTCTAAAATTACAGCTTTAGGTGATACTTTTGTGTCCGTTTTAAATTCATTAACTTCTGCAACAAGTAATATATAGTCTAATAATTCTGTAATCCCTTCATTTTTTGGGGAAGAAACAGGAACGCATATAATTTCTCCGCCCCATTCTTCAACCATTAGCTCTCTTTCAGCCAGTTGCCCTTTAACTTTTTCTATATCAGCTGCAGGGACATCAATTTTAGATATCGCAATTATTATAGGAACTCCAGCAGATTTTGCGTGCTGAATTGATTCATCAGTTTGAGGCATAATTCCATCATCAGCAGCGATTATAATTATAGCAATATCTGTAACTTTAGCGCCTCTAGATCTTAAAGTGGAAAAAGCTTCGTGTCCAGGGGTGTCTAAAAATGTAAGAAACGAATCCTTATATTTTAATTTGTATGCACTTATTTTTTGGGTGATCCCTCCATGTTCAGATTCGGCAACTGTAGATTTTCTTATTGTATCTAAGAGAGTTGTTTTACCATGGTCAACATGGCCTAAAATTGTAACAACAGGGGCTTTAATTTCTTCGCCATCAATATTTGACTTAAATATTTGTTTTTCTTCTTCTTCTAATTCAACTTGAGTTGAATCAAAGCCAAAACTTTTTGCAATTAAGGATGCTAATTCATATTCTAATTTTTGATTAATTGAAAGCATATAACCTGCTCTCATAAGTTGCTTAATCACATCTACAGAATCTAAATCTAATTTATTAGCTAGATCACCTACGGTTAAAGAACTTGGAATCTCAATGACTTTTGATTCGTCTGTATTATTCTCACTCATTATTTACTCTTTATACCTTACATCTATCTAAATAAATCTACATCTTATATCTCTTGCACTTACTTGTTCTTTGGTTTTTTTGAACTGTTATTAGATTTGCTTTTAATCTCATCTATATCTTCAGCAAATCTTATTTGATTTTGATTATCAGTTGTTCCAAATAATTTTTCAATTGAAAACAAATCTTCATCCGCATCTCTTAATGTTGTTAGCTCCTCTTCTTCTGTTTTTACTTTAGTTTGCTTAACATTAATTGCAGGTTCTTCAGCTTCTTCTGTCACTTCTTCTGCAACTGTTTCCTCGGTAACTTCTTCTACAACTTCTTCTGCAACTGTTTCCTCGGTAACTTCTTCTGTCACTTCTTCTGTCACTGTTTCCTCGGTAACTTCTTCTACAACTTCTTCTGCAACTGTTTCCTCGGTAACTTCTTCTACAACTTCTTCATATATTTCTTCTTCATATATTTCTTCTTCAACAGTTTTTCTGAATACATTTTCACCTAGTCCTGGGTCAAATATCTTTTCAGACTTCTCATTTTCTTCTTCAGTTTTTTCTTCAGGTTCTACACTTCGTATATCAATTTTCCAATCTGTCATTTTTGCAGCTAACCGAGCATTTTGACCTTCTTTTCCGATTGCTAATGATAAATGTTGATTAGGAACCCATACAACAGCAACATTATCATCTTCATTTAATTCTACTTTAGTTACTTGAGCTGGATTTAATGAACTTGTAATCAAAATTTTAGGGTCATTACTCCATTCGACAACATCAATTTTTTCACCTTGTAGTTCACTAACTATACTTTGAATTCTTATGCCTCTCAATCCAACACACGATCCAACAGCATCTATGCCTTCTTGTTTTGCAACTACAGAAACTTTACTTCTATTGCCTGCTTCTCTGGCTATTGTCATAATATCTACTGATCCATTTGAAATTTCAGGAACTTCTTGTTCAAAAAGTTTTTGAAGTAATATTGTATCTGCTCTTGAAACAATAAGTTCAGGTCCTCTAGGAGTATCAGAAATTTCTTTTAACAGGACTCTGAATTTTTGACCAACTCTATATCTTTCTGAGTACATCTGTTCATGGGCAGGCAGTAATCCTTCTGCTCTTCCCATTTCGACGTATACTTTCTTTTGGTCAACTCTTACAACAGTAACAGAAAATATTTCACCTTCTCTTCCCTGAAATTCATTAAATATCAACTCTTTCTCTGCTTCTCTTAATCTTTGCAAAATAACTTGTTTTGCTGTTTGAGCCTCTATTCTGCTTCCTGCTCCATTAAGTTTACCTGTCAAAATATTGCTTCCAATTTCAGGAACAGTATCTAAGTCTTTAATTTTTTTAGCATCAGCTAAGGAGATCTCATTAGAAGTATCCTCAACAGTTTTTACAACAGTTTTTACAACCCATACGTTAAATTCGCCTGATTCAGTATCTAATTTCACTGAGATATTTTGTCCTGATTTAAGACTTTCTTTTTTAAATGTGGAAGACAAAGCTTCTTCAACTGCAGACAAAATTGTATCTCTATCTAAGTTTCTTTCTGCAGCTAATTGAGTTAAAGCTATTAAAAAATTACTTTTCATAAATTACATCTTTTCAAATTAAAAATAAAAATCTAATCTAAAAAAACAAAAGTGGGCAAAACCCACTTCTAATTTCAGATTAATATTTAAATCTATTCTAGTACTTGTAAAAATATTTTTCAAGACATAACATGGACTTCTATATTGTAAAATAGAATAGTGCTATGAATGCATACGATGAAATTAATATCAAACTATTAGAAGCTTCCAAATATATTAAAAATGATGTCTCTGATGGTACCCTTGAAATGATTACTACTCCATGGAGAGAAATAGTTGTCAGCTGCCCAATTAAGATGGACAACGGTGATACAAAAGTTTTCTCAGGATATAGAATACAGCATAATGCTGTTAGAGGTCCTTACAAAGGAGGTGTGAGATATCATCCAGATGCAGATCAAAATGAAGTCAAAGCACTTTCCTCATTAATGACTTGGAAAAACGCATTAGTTAACATTCCATTCGGAGGAGCAAAAGGAGGAATCCAAGTTTCTGCAGGTGACTTATCCAAATCTGAGCTTCATAATCTTACCAAACGATACACTTTAAGTATTGATAAATTTCTCGGCCCCAACACTGATATCCCAGCACCTGACTTGGGAACTAATGCTCAAACTATGGCATGGATGATGGATGCTTATGGTTCAATTCATGGATACACACCAGCAATTGTGACAGGCAAACCAGTTGAGCTAGGCGGTTCAGTAGGAAGAGACTCAGCTACTGGGCGAGGAGTTGTTTTTGTAATAGATGAAATTTGTTCAAATTTAAAATTAAATCCTCAAGAAAATTCATTGGCTATACAAGGATTTGGACAGGTTGGGAAATGGATAGCCAAAATAGCCTACGAAAAAAAATATAAAATTGTTGCGGTAAGTGATGTCTCAAATGCAATTTACAATAAAAACGGAATAAATGTTGACGAGCTAGTAACGCATTATGAAAAAGATAAATCATTTGCAAATTTTGGGAATGTTGATTTTATTTCAAATAATGAACTTTTAAATTTAAAATGTGATTTTTTAGTTCCGGCAGCTATAGAAAGAGTGATAAATAAAGATAACGCGGATAAAGTGCAATGTAAGTTTCTAATCGAAGCTGCAAACCATCCCCTTACTCCTGAAGCTGATGACATATTAGAGTCGAAAAACATATCAGTCTTCCCAGATACACTGGTAAATTCAGGAGGAGTAATTGTATCTTACTTTGAGTGGATCCAAAATTTATATCAGCATCACTGGGAAATTGAACGAGTAAATTCTGAGTTACAAAAAATTATTACTAAAGCATTTAATGAAGTATATAACAAATCTCACTCGGAAAATATAAATTACAGATTAAGTGCATTATCTATAGGGTTAGACAGGGTAATTCATACAGCAGGCTTAAGAGGATACATTTAACCCAAATTAAAAAGGACATATAAAATGGATATAATTTTTTCATCTGCAAAAAAACAAATTGAACTAATCCATAGTAAAAAAATTTCTTCATACGAATTAACCAAAGCTTACTTAGATAGAATTATAAAATTAGATTCTAATCTAAATTCTTTTTTGTATATAAACGAAGAAAATGCATTGAAATCTGCAAAAGAAAAAGATGATCAAATTGCAAAAGGAATATCGAACGGAAAATTATTTGGATTACCAATAGCTATAAAAGATTTAACTCCAATTAAAGGGATGCCTACAACTTCAGGGTCTTTATTAGAAAAAGATAATGTAGCAGAATTTGATAATCTAGAATTTGAAAGAATAAAAATACATAGTCCTGTTATATTAGGGAAAACGAATACACCAGAATTTGGTTTGATGGGTCACACAGAAAATTTACTTAAAGATCACTGCAGAACACCCTGGGACCATAACAAATCTGCAGGAGGATCGAGTGGCGGCGCAGGAAGTGCTGTAGCAGCCGGTTTTTGTTCGATTGCAATGGGCGGTGATGCGGGCGGTTCAATAAGGATTCCTTCTAGTTATAATGGCATATTTGGAATCAAACCCACACAAGGTAGAGTTCCTAGAAGAGCTTTCCCTGTACATAACATGATATCTCAAGGCGGTCCAATGACGAGATATGTTGAAGACTCTGCTTTAATGTTGGAAATAATATCAGGGTTTAGCTCTGAAGATCCTTCAAGTATGCACAAACCCCCAATACAATTTGAGGATGAATTTTGGGAGTACTCTGTTAAGGAATATTTCCAAAAAAAACATTCTAAAAAACAACTGAATATAGCTTGGATAGATAATTTTGGATCTGTAACTCCAAACACTGAGATAAAAACCAGTTGCCTAGATGCTCTGTCTCAACTAGAAAAGGATGGTCATACAATTACTCCTGTAAAATTTGAACTTAATGAAATTTTCAAATCGTGGTTTAACATATTTTCTGTAGGCACATACATTGGACACGAAGAAGATTATAAAAAAAATAAAAAGAAATTTGCATGGTATACACAAGAAGCATTTGAAAATGCTATTAATATATCAGCAACAGAATATGCTCAATCAGTACTAAAATTAAAAGAAGTTCAGCTAAAATTTTCTGAAATGTTTCAAAAATATGATATGATAGCATCCCCAACCATGCCAACTACCGCATTTGATGTAGGTAACCCTCCTCAAGAAATAAATGGAGAAAAAGTCCATCCATCATGGGGGTTCTGTTTGTATAGTTATCCTGTAAATCTAGCTGGCACTCCTGCGGTAAATATACCTACAGGATTTGACAATCAAGGATTGCCCATTGGATTACAAATAATTGCTCCTTGGGAACAAGAAAAAGAATTGATTAAACTTAGTCATTATTTTGAAAAGATTATAAATTGGCCAAATAATATTCCTGAAAAATATAAAATTTAATCTATTATTGCTGAATTCATGTGCCAATCAGTTAATTTTTGAATATTTTTAGAAATCTCTAGTATTTTTCTGTCTGACATATAAGGACCAACTAATTGGGCACCAACTGGTAAACCATTAACATCCTTTACAGGAATAGATATCCCAGGAATACCTGCAATATTTGCGGGGATTGTCATAATATCACTAGAATACATTGCCATAGGATCACTAGTTTTTTCCCCTAGTTTGAATGCTGTAGAAGGAGAAGTTGGAGTAATTAATATATCTATTTCATCAAACACTTTATTTAACTCTTTTTTTATTATCTGCCTTGTTTTTTCTGCCTTACCATAATATTCGTCATAATAACCTGAAGACAAAGAATAAGTACCTAACATTATTCTTCTTTTAACTTCTAGTCCAAATCCATTTGATCTGGATTTTTCTATCCTATCCCACATACTATCCACTTGTTCTTCAGAATATCCGTATTTCACTCCATCATATCTTGAAAGATTTGAAGAAGCTTCAGAAGGTGCTAATATGTAATAAACAGAAAGAGCATATTCGGTGTGTGGTAAAGATACTTCTTTAACAATAGCTCCTTTCGAAGATAAAAAATCAACTAATTCTATTACATTTGATTTGACTTCGCTTTCTAGATAACTAGAAAAGTATTCTTTAGGCAATCCTATGTTTAGTCCGTTTAATTCTATATTTGGTTTTTCAATATTAAGGCCTTTTGAGGTTGAGTCATATTCATCTTTTCCCTCAATCACATCTAAAATTATTTCTGAATCTTCTGCTGTTCTTGTAAACGGGCCAATTTGATCAAGAGAGCTACCAAAAGCAATTAACCCATATCTACTTACTACACCATAAGTTGGTTTTAATCCAGTAATACCGCACAAAGAAGCTGGTTGTCTAATACTTCCTCCTGTATCGGACCCTAAAGAAAAAACACAAAAGCCTGCTGATAACGCTGCAGCAGGGCCACCGCTACTTCCGCCTGGAACATAATCTAAATTCCATGGGTTCTTAGTAGGTCCAAAAGCGGAATTTTCAGTTGACGATCCCATGGCAAATTCGTCAAGATTAGCTTTCCCAATCAAAATAGCTCCCTGTTCATTTATTTTTTTAACTACCGTAGCATCATAATTTGCTTGAAATCCATCTAATATTTTAGAACCTGCTGTAGTAGGGAAATGCTTTGTAGCAATATTATCTTTGACCACGTAAGGAATCCCTGTTAATAAGCTGACATCACCGTTACTAATTTGTTCATCAGCATTTTTTGCATTCTCTAAAGCATACTCTTTATCAAACGAAATAAATGAATTGATCTTTGATTCATATCTGTCTATTCTGTCAAAAAAATAATTTACCAACTCTACTGAACTAATTTTTTTTTCTACCAATAAATTATTTAATTCTTTAATACTTTTTAAGTGTAAATTATCAGTCATCTACTCATCACCTAGTACTTGTTCTATTGATAACTCATCACCATCATGATTTGGAGCGCTATCTAGTAAGATTTGCCTATCCCAAGATTCACTTGCAATATCTTTACGAGTTTGATTATTCTCTTTAAGGCTGTCATCAAATTCATCAAAATCCTTCGTGGTTATACTATTTAGTTTAGTAAAACTACTTAAAATATCATTTAGATCTAATGACAAAATATCAATTTCTTTCTTAGTAAGATTTAGTTTTACTAATCCAGATAATTTAAGAATTAAATTTTTATCCACATTACCCATGTAATTTATCTTTTTTTCCTATTAGTAAGTTCCATAGTTTTTTCTATTCCATTTTCATACATTTCATTTAATGCATCTATCGAATCATCAATCATTTCTTGCACATAGTTAAATTCAGTTTTTTTAAATTTACCTAAAACAAAAGAAATCAGATCATGATTATATATATCTTTTACACCTATCCCTAGTCTTAATCTAGGTATATTTTGAGTTTGTAATTCATTAAAAATTGATTTGAGTCCATTATGCCCACCTGCACCCCCATTTTTTTTAAGCCTAATATCGCCTAATGGTAAATTAATATCATCAATAAAAATCAACGTCTCTTCAGGTAAAATATTCAACTTTTTTATAACTTTTTTTAATGGTACCCCTGAATTGTTAACATAGGTTAATGGTTTCATAGTATATAATTCAAAATCTTTAAACATACCTTTCCAAAGTTCATAATCTTTTGTGGTTTTTGTAAGCCCAAAATTAAAATTCGTATTCAAAGAATCAATAAATTCCCACCCAATATTATGACGAGTATTATTATATTTAGAACCTGGATTTCCTATGCCTACCAATAACTTAAACATTGCAATATTTGATTTAATATTTAAATTCTCCACTTTTACCACCTGATTTAGATAGTAAATGAATATTATTTATTAATATTTTTTTATCTACTGCTTTAAGCATGTCATATATTGTTAACGCAGCTATAGATACTGCAGTTAAAGCTTCCATTTCTACGCCAGTCGAACTTTTACATTTAACTTCTGAAAAAATATTTATAATACAAGAATCTTCATCAAGTTTAAAATTTAAATCAACTTTTGTTAAATTTATTTGATGACACAACGGGATTAAATCATGAGTTTTTTTAGCAGCTTGAATACCGGCAATCATAGCTGTATCAATAACATTCCCCTTTTTAGAATTGTTTTCTTTTACTAAAACAAAGGCTTCTTTGGACATATGAATTTCTGATGTAGCTTTAGCTATTCTAATTGTTTCATTTTTATTTGAAACATCAACCATGTTCAATTCATTAGATTTAGAAATATGTGTCATTCTAGCTTTCTGATTTGCCTTTTTATCTACTGATTCATTTCCTTTGTTTCCTGCATGAGCTTTCACCCATTCCCATTCCAATTTTAATTGTTTTGTTAATTCAACATTATCTAACTGGGTCCACAATTCGGTGTTTTCTTTTTTCTTCCAATTTTTAGTCATTGTATTTATTATTAATTGACTGTCAGATTTTATTTTTACAATAGATTGTTTTTTAATATTGTCATCATCTAAAGCTTTAATAACAGCAGTCAATTCCATTTTGTTATTCGTAGTATCAGAATCAGATCCACTGTCTTCACTAATTTTAATTTCATCATTTTGATCCATTATTTGGTAAGCCCATCCACCTGGTCCAGGGTTTGGTATGCAAGAACCATCTGTGTATACAACAAATCTTTGCTGCTCATTATTATGCCCATCAGTTACAAAATCATCCATAGTAAATTGCTTTTCATCCATCATTAGCCGCCTATTTTAAACATTTCAACTTTTTCAGAATCTAATTTCCCAAGAGATCTTAACACTGAATATTGATCAGATCTGTTTATCCATATCTGTTTTATATAATCTTCTAAATCTTCCAAGCTATTTTTTCTTATTTGAGTTCTTAAATCATGTCCTTTATTTGTAAATAAGCAAGTATACATCAATCCATCTGCAGTAATTCTAGATCTAGTACAATCAGCACAAAAAGGCTTTGAAACAGATGATATTATACCAATTTCTCCTACCCCGTCCTCAAATCCGTATCTACTTGCAACTTCTCCGTAATAATTTGATTCCAATGGAGTTAATTTGTATTTTTTTTCAATAGTTTTAATTATTTCCTTGGCACTTACAACATCCTCAGGTTTCCATCCATTAATATTCCCGACATCCATGTACTCTATATATCTAATAATTAAATTATTTTTTCTTCCAAATTCAGCTAATTTAATTATTTGATCCTCATTTATTCCTTTCATAACAACAGTATTAATTTTTATATTTTCAAAACCCATATGATTAGCAAATTCAATTGATTCCAAAGTTTTATTAAGATCTAAATTTTGACCATTAAGTTTTTTATAAGAATCAGAATTTAATGAGTCTAAGCTCACTGTAAGTCTATCAAGTCCTGATTCTTTTAAAGATTGAGCATGTTTTTTTAACAAAAAGCCATTAGTAGTTAAAGCAATTTCTTTGATATTATCGATTGACTTCAAATCTTTAATCAATAAATTCAAATCTTTTCTTAATAAAGGTTCTCCGCCAGTAATTCGTAATTTTTCTACTCCAATCTTAGCAAAGATCTTAGTAATTTCGTATATCTCTTCAAACGATAACAATTCATTGTTTTTTAAGAACTGATATCTCTCTCCAAATATTTCTTTAGGCATGCAATAAGGGCACCTGAAATTACATTTATCTATGACAGATATTCTTAAGTCTTTTATAGGTCTTTTAAATTTGTCTCTCACATTCATAGCAAAACAATATACATTTTAAATAATTTATTCAATGAATTTTAATAGTATATTAAAATAAAATAATTGAAAATATTTCAGATTATAATTCTAAGAATATTGATTGGTTTCAATAAATTTAATCAATTTAGCTAAAGCTTTTGCTCTATGACTAATCTCATTTTTCAATAATATATCTAGTTCTCCTAACGTTTTAGAATATTGTTCAACATAAAAAATCGGATCATATCCATGACCATTAACTCCTTTTTGAGTTCTGATTAGATAACCTTCGCATTCTCCGTTAAAAAAACTAACGCATTTATTTCTAACATATAAAGTTAATACACATTTAAATTTCGCTCTTGGTTTGATTTCCTCTTTAGGTAAATTAGAAATTAAATAATTATTTCTATCATGATCAGACAAATTTTCTCCGCCATATCTTGCGCTATATACACCGGGAGCATCATTTAAACATTCAACTTGGAGTCCAGAGTCATCACTCAATATGGCCATTTCAGTAAATTGTGAATAATATCTTGCTTTGTGAAAAGAATTCATTAAAAAAGAATCATATGGTTCCTCAGGGCTTGAATCGATACTCAAAGAATTAAGATCATATATATTAATATTTTTAGGTTTGAAATATTCAGAAAATTCTGTAACTTTACCTTTATTTCTTGTAGCTATCAATATATCCATTTATACTTAAGCTAAGCCTTCCCTAGCTAAGGATACCTGCTCACACCTAGATATAAATTCTTTTTGTGCTTCGATCAAATTTGTATCTTTGCCTTCCCATTTTTTTAAAGTAGAAGACTGAAGACCTCTTCCGTATGAAAAACTCAATTCCCATGGCATCTTATTTTCTTTTGCTAATTTATTTATGGAATCTAAATTTTCTAATGATTCAACATCTTCTTGACCACCTGATAAAAATATAATACCAGGAACTTCTTTTGGAACAGTATTTTCCAAACATTTTATAGTCATTTCAGCTACCTTCTGATTACTAGCTCTATCAATAGAATCTTTACCACTCACAATCATATTTGGCTTTAGTAAAATTCCTTGCAAGTATACATTCTGAAAATCTAATTCATTAAATACTGCATTCAATGTATTTGTTGTCACTTCATAGCAAGTATCTATATCATGCTCACCGTCCATTAATATTTCTGGTTCTACTATTGGAACCAATCCTGCTTCTTGGCATACAATGGCATATCTAGCTAAAGATACTGCATTTAACTGAATACTTTGAATTGAAGGTTTTTGATCTCCAATAGATATTACTGCTCTCCATTTGCTAAAACCAGCTCCGTCATCATAATATTTTTTTACACGATCGTATAACCCATCCAATCCTTCAGTAATAGTTTCACCTTTAAATCCAATCATATCTTTTGCACCTTTATCAACTTTGATGCCCGGTATTATTCCTTTATCAGATAATATTTTAGTTAAAGATTGGCCTTTAGAATTTTTTTGATACAAAGTTTCTTCGTACAAAATAACACCACTTATATATTCTTCTAAATTTTGAGTGGAAAAAAGCAGATCTCTGTAATTTCTTCTGTAATTTTCATTTGACTCAATGCCTATAGAATCAAATCTTTTTTTAATTGTTGGATTACTTTCGTCAGCAGCTAATACTCCTTTTTTAGGAGCAACTAATTTTTTAGAAATATTTGATAATAAATCTTTATTCATAATATATCCTTTTATTTTACATTTTTTACAAGACTTGAATTCCCAATAATTAACGAAACTGTTTGATGTATTTCATCCGGTTCTATCTGTAGCGTATCTACACCTTGTGAAAAAGACTTTCCTCCAGCAATTTCAATTATATAAGCGAGTGGATTAGCTTCATACATTAATCGTAACTTTGACTTAGAAGTATGAATATTTGTGGGGTTAAGATGAACTCCTCCTTTTAAAAAATTCCTGTGAAAATCCGCAACTAACGAGCCAACATATCTTTGGTTCAATGATTTGTTTGAACTTAAAGTTTCAACATATTCTTGTACTTCTTTTGACCAATTATCATAGTTGCTTATATTAATACTATAATATTCAGGATTTTTGGGTAATTTCATATCTTCATCTAGTAGTACAAATTTTGATTCTGAATCCAATATAAATGAAATAATTTTAGATTTATATCCGATAACCAGAACTGTATTGGGACCATAAATGGCATACATTGACATTTTTTGATTCGATCCTTTATAAGATTTAAAGTTAGAATATTCAAAATTGTTTTCCCAAACACCAAAAATCGAACCAATGCTAACTGAAACATCAATATTAGATGAACCATCAAGAGGATCCATCATAATAATGTAAGAATTATTCTCTTTATTTTTTAATTCTTTAATTTCATCAAGTTCTTCACACCCTACAGCTGAAATATATTTGGATTGTTTAAAATTTTTCAAAAACACATCTGTGGCTATCAAATCTAATTTTTCAACTTTTTCACCATGGATATTTTCTCCTCCATCTTTCCCAAATAATTTTTTTGAATCAGGTCCGTAAAGAAGTTTCGATATTTCGATTACGCCATTGGATATTTTACTTATTATTTCAAATATTGCTTTATCTTGATCAGAATTAACTGAATATTGATTTATATAATCATTCAAAGAAATCATAATTATTTAAGAACTCTGCAAATAATGTTAATTTTATAACAATCGATTAGTTTATACACCTTAGAAATATAAGAATTTTGATTTATAATATTAAGAATAATGAAATTTAAACAAAGCAAAGAAAAAGAAAGACAAATAACAATTGATGTTGATTTAGACGAATCAGATATTGACCCATATTATAAGGTTGGATATAAAAAACTCGTAAAAAAAGTTACCATTCCAGGATTCCGCAAAGGAAAAGCTCCTTATAGAATAATTGAATCTCAATATGGCAAAGAGTCTATACTGTCAGAAGCAATTGACGACATTATTTCAGAAAAGACTGCAGAAGTGATAAAAGAATCTGAGTTAGAATTTTATATGACCCCCAAAATAGAACTTACAAGCTTTAATCCGGTAAAATTTAAAGTGATTGTACCTCTTGAACCAAAAGTAGAAATAGGAGATCTTCAAAAAATCAAGCTAGAAAAAATTAGTCCTCCTAATTTTGACACCTTAATTGACGAACAAATAAATAACATGCAAAAACAATTTACTACTTGGACTCCAAAAGAAACCAAGTCTAAGGAAGGAGACTTGGTAAATATAGATATACAAATTAATATTGATAAAAAAGAAGTATTGAATCAACAAAATACAGAAATAGTTTTAGATGAGCAAAATGACGAATTTGCGCCAGGGTTAATAAAAAAAATTGTAGGCAAAAAACCAGAAGATAGTGATTCTTTCAAACTAAAAATATCAAAATCACACCCGTCAAAAGATCTTGCTGACAAAAAAGGTGATTTCGAAGTAAAAATCAACTCTATTAAGCAACCAGTTGCCCCAAAATTAAATGGAGAATTTGCAAAAATGGTTTCAAATGATGAAATCAAAACAATGGCCACCTTAAGAAAAAAAATAGAAACTAGTATAAAAGAAACTCATAATCAACAATCTGAAGCAGAATATACAAATAATTCAATTACAAAATTAATTGAATTATCCAAAATTGAAATACCTCCTATTATTGTGGAAAGAGAAACAGAATCAGAAATGCAAAATTTAGAAAATTTATCTAAACAATTTAAAATGTCACTTGAAGAATATCTTAGTAAAAATAATCAAAATCTTGAAGATACTAAGAAATCCATATTAGAAGATACTATTTTAAAACTAAATAGAACATTTTTATTATTAGAAATTTGTAAAACAAATAATATAGAACCTTCTGAACAAGAAATCAGCGAAACAAGCCAATTGCTACAAAATCAAAAAATGACCAACAGCAAGGGTGATAATTTATCTAAAGATGAATTGAGAGCTGAATCTGAATACAGATTAAAGCTAGAAAAAGCGTCAAAATATTTGTACGAACAAACCTCAAAAAACATTGCATAAATCTTAAATTTATCAGAAAATTACAAACCTATCTTAAAAATAAGGAGTAAAAATGATACAAGATCCTAAAAATATTATACCTATGGTTATTGAAAGCGGCTCAAGAGGAGAAAGAGCTTTTGATATATATTCACTCCTTCTAAAAGAAAGAATTATATTTCTAGGGACTCCAATTAATGACCAAGTGGCAAATCTACTAGTTGCTCAACTGCTTTATTTAGATAGAGAAGATCCTGAAAGAGATATAAGTATATATATTAACTCTCCAGGCGGAGTAATCAATTCAGGGTTTGCAATTTTAGATACCATGAATCTGATAAGACCACCTGTTTCAACAATATGTGTTGGACTTGCAGCAAGCATGGCAACTGTACTTTTGTGCGCAGGTACGAAAGGTAAAAGATATGCCTTGCCAAATTCTACAATCCACATGCATCAAGCACTAGGTGGAGCTCAAGGGCAAGCCTCTGATGTGGAAATTGCAGCTAGAGAAATGCTTAGGCTTAATGACAAAGTAAGACAAATGATTTCAGACTCTACAGGACAAACCTACGAAAAAGTAGCTAAAGATACAGATAGAGACTACTACTTAACAGCTGAACAAGCTAAAGATTATGGCTTAATTGACGAAGTTTTAAATGATAACAAATAATAATTTGAGAGATTAGAATGGATAACAGTTCAAATAAATATACTTGTTCATTTTGTAAAAAAACACAAACACAAGTAAATAGGCTTATAGCAGGACCAGAAAAAGTCTTTATATGCGACCAATGCGTAAAACTTTGTTCTGAAATGCTATCAAACTCAAAATCAAAAGAACTAAATAAATATTCAAAAGAAGAACTACTCAACGAAATTAGTTATCCTATTTCTATAAAATCAGAATTGGATAAATCTATTATAGGGCAAGATGTTGCAAAAAAGATTTTAAGCGTATCTGTATATAATCACTATAAAAGAATTAATACTAATACAAAATCTGATATATCAATAGAAAAATCAAACATAGCTTTAGTTGGTCCTGCTGGTTCAGGAAAAACTTTATTAGCCCAATCGTTAGCAAAAATACTAGATGTCCCTTTTGCGATAGTAGATGCGACTTCTCTTACTGAAGCGGGATATGTTGGTGAAGATGTAGAAAATATATTATTAAGATTAATACAAGCTGCCGATTTTGACATCGAAAAAGCTGAACGTGGAATAATTTATATTGATGAAATTGATAAAATAACAAGAAAATCAGCAAACCCATCTCTTACAAGAGATGTTTCTGGAGAAGGTGTTCAGCAAGCATTGCTTAAAATTATAGAAGGAACAACCTCTAATGTACCCCCTCAAGGTGGAAGGAAACATCCGCATCAAGAATTTCTTCAAATCAATACTCATAATATTTTATTTATTGTTGGAGGTGCATTTGAAGGCATGCAAGATATAGTCAGTAAAAGAGTGCAAAGTAATTTCCAGTCGATAGGGTTTCAATCAGACAAATCTGATACAAAAGATAAAACTGAACATTTTGCAACCAATGAAGATTTGCTAGAATTCGGATTTATTCCTGAATTCATAGGAAGATTACCTGTTATTGCCCAATTGCATGAATTAAACGAAAGTCATTTATTGGATATACTTACAAAGCCAAAAAATTCTTTGATTGAACAATACAAAACTTTGTTTTCAATGGATAATTTAAAATTAGAATTTGAAAATGATGCTCTTTTAAAAATAGCAAACCTTGCTATAGAAAGAGGTACGGGTGCTAGAGGCTTAAAATCCATACTTGAAGAAACTTTAGTAGACGCTATGTATGAGTTGCCTGGTAAAAAAATCTTGTCAAAAATAATTGTTACTGAAAATTCAATTAATGAAAAAAATAGTTTCTTAATTTATGACAAAAATAATTTGGAAATAAAATATAACGACATATTATCTAAATCAGCTTAACATAGCATCAATTCTAGAAGAATAATTTATACTTTTAAACAATCCCGATTCATTAGGCTCGTCAAATACATCATCTAATTTGTGTTTATTTTTTAAAAATTCTTCAATAACAAATAAGAGTAGAATTTTTTCTCGGTCTAAAATTTGATTTCTTATTATCGAAAATAATTTTAAATTCTGATAATTTATTTTTTTAGAGTTCTTTGACAATTCATAATATTCTTTCCATTCTTCATTAGAATTACCATAAGAAAAATTACAGTATCCAATACTCTTGCCGGAATCTAATTTATTAGTAACAACATGCACATTTAACCCAGATTCGGTTATATTGTTTGATATTAAATAATTTATAACATCTACCCAAGTTCCCTTAGGTCCTTTTGGTAATGCAGGATGGAGATTAATGAAGCGAAATTCATTACATAAAATATCACTTAAAATTAACATATATCCTGCCATTACAATAAGATCAGTATCATAAGAAGAAATTAAATTTTTGACTTCCAAGTCATATTCTCTTCGATATTTAAAAAATGGTTTATTAAGGTTTTTCTTTTTAAAATTTTTTGAAGACAAAGTTATTGTATTAATTTTATTAACTTTTAGATAATCAATAAAATTATCACTTCCTTGTTGTTCTCCGTATTCTCTATTTACAAAAACATATTCTAAAGAAATATCTAAGTTATTCTTTTTTATATACTCAAGGAAGTATTTAACAAAACCTAAAGATCCTTCGCCATTACCAGTAGAGAACCATCCTATTTTTAGCATTTACTTTTTTATTTAACACTTATTAATAGAGTAATTATACAACTCCAAATTAAAAAACATAAGAAAACAAAAATTCTCTTATACATAATATTTAACTTTACAAAAGCCAAGCTATTTAAATAAGTTCTTTCAAAACTGAAATTAATTAATATAAAAGAACAAAACATCCCTCCAAGCAATCCTCCTAAATGAGCCCAATTATCAATTCTAGTAGATGATAATCCCCAAAACAAATTCAACATTAACATTAAACCAAGTCCATACAAATTACCTTTAGCATAAAAAGAATTAATTTTTCTCATATAATAGTAGTAAACAATTAAACCTCCTAACATACCAAATATTGCACCACTAGATCCCACCGATACTACGTTAGAGTTAAAAGTAACACTCAATGCACTGCCTGAAATTCCAGAGCAAATATAAAGAATTAAAAAATTTCTTTTCCCGAATATGTTCTCAACCATATTACCAAATGCTAATAATGCAATAGAATTAAAAATCAAATGAGAAATTCCGCCATGAAGGAATATAGAGGTAAATAATCTCCATGTATCTCCATTTTTTACATAAGGAGCATAATTTGCCCCCAAATTAAGTAAAGTTGTAGTAGATCCACCTAGTATTATTTCTGTTAAAAGCCAAAGTACAGCATTAATAAACAAAATATAAATATATATTGGTCTATTTCGATTATATAAATTCAATTTAATTTTTTACTAATATAATTTTAATTCTCGTGCTCTTTAATTACTAATCTAGCTTCATCTAAAACTTTATTACACTTTTCAATTAGTAATTTCCCTTTTTCATATAATTCCATTGTTTGAGATAGAGACAATTCATCTTTCTCTAATTCAGATATGATTTTTTCAATGTTTTGAATATCTGATTCGAAGTTAACATACTTATCTTCATGATCCATAATTCACTCCTTAATTTTCTTATTTATAATAGAATTTAAAATACCATCCGACATCAGAATTTTTATTTCTTCTTTTAATTCTACATCTGAAACCGATTTGATTATTTGCATATTTGTATTTTCAATCATGGAAAATCCTTTTTTCGCCATTTCTTTTATATTATAGATTTCAATTGAATTCTTAATACGTTCAAATTTTGAAATTTTATTTAAAATATTATTAGTTAAGTTTTTTATCAAATTAGTTTCATAGTTATCAATAGCTTGAAAATAATTTATTATATTTTTCTCAAAAGAGTTATTTACAGACGAGTTGAAGTTTAATAATAATGGTAATTTATTTTCAATATAAAATTCCAAATTTCGATTTATATCTGTACTCATTCTTTTCAAATATTCTTTTAATTGTTTTACGTCTGGCACTACTAATTGAGCTGCTGAAGTAGGAGTTAATCCTCTTACATCAGCCACCATATCTGAAGTAGTAAAGTCATCTTCATGTCCAATCCCTGTAATAACAGGAATATTAGAAGAAAATATCGCTCTTGGAATTTTTTCCAAATTAAATGGCATTAAATCTTCTTCAGAACCTCCTCCCCTCGAAATTAAAATAATATCATCAGTTCCCACTTGGTTGGCATAATTAATAGATCTTATAACATCATCTTCACAATTTTTACCTTGCATTATTGTTGCAACTAAATTTATATTAACCAAAGGATATCTATCTGATATTGTTTTCTTTATGTCTTCCCACGCAGAAGAATTTGGAGAAGTAACAACAGATATAGATTTTGGGAATTTAGGTAAAAATCTTTTTCGAGACTGATCAAATAATCCCTCAGATTCTAATGTTTTACGAAGAGCTTGTATCTCTACAGAAATATCACCCAGTCCTTCTTTAGTCATGGATCTAACTCTAAGAGTCAAATCACCTCTAGGTTGGTATACTTCTATTTCTCCATGAATTAAAACAAAATCTCCGTCATTAAAAATATCAGAAGATTTTTGTAAAAATTTAAAAAATACACATTTTAATAAACTTTTTTCATCTTTAATTTGAAAATACTTATGACCCGAAGAAGCTGCTTCCCTTAAATCAGTAATCTCTCCTCTTATATATATATCTTTAAGATATAAATTGCTATTAAATAAATTATTAATGTTTTCTAATAAACCAGATACTTCAAAAATATCTTTCATACTACAGTCTTCCTAAATATTCAGAAGTTCTTGTGTCAACTTTTACTATATCTTCATTAAGAATAAATAAGGGAACATTTATTTCTAATCCTGTATCCAGAATTGCTTTTTTTGTTGCTCCTTGAGTTGTGTCTCCTTTTACTGCATTATCTGTAGAAACAACTTTCATTTCTACTGAATTAGGTAACTCTATAGAAATTGGATTGTTTTGATAATATAAAAGATCAATCTTTAATTGATCGACAAGAAACTTAATATTATCAGACAAAATATCAATACTTAGTGTGATTTGCTCGAAACTAGATTGATTCATAAAATAATAATTATCTTGATCTGAATACATAAAAGTAGCAGCTACTCTATCTATTTCAGCTGACTCTATCTTTATATCATAACCTGAAAAAGTTTTTGTTAATACTTTTCCAGATATGATTTCTTTGTATCTCATCTTTATAACTGGCGCACCTCTATCTTTCTTTGACCTAGAATATTCCAACAAAATACAAGGTTTGTCATCGATCTCAAGTGCCATACCTTTTTTTAATTCATTATAAGCTAAAGACATTTTTACTCCGTAAATGTAATAAATTTATTCAAAGCTAATTTATAACCTTCGGTCCCAAATCCAATTACCGAAGAACTACATACTTCAGAAATAACTGAATGATGTCGAAATTTTTCTCTTTTAAAAATATTTGATATATGTACTTCTACAACATTCTTATGTATTGAAGATATTGCGTCTCTAATCGCTATACTATAATGGCTCAAAGCACCTGGATTAATAATAAGCCCGTTATACTCCTTGTCTACTTGCTGAATCATATCAATAATTTCCCCTTCATGATTTGACTGAAAACATTCAATCATGATTGAATGTTTTTCTGCATATTTCTTTAGGTCATTATTTATATCCTCTAAACTTTGATTGCCATAAATATCAGGCTGTCTTATACCAAGCATATTTAAATTCGGTCCATTAATAACTAAAATTTTCATCTCGTTTCTATCCTAGGATGTGAATTAAAATATGATTCTTCCATATCTTTGTTTGCTACATGTGTATAGATTTGAGTAGTAGCAATTCTAGAATGTCCCAATAAAGTTTGAACTGTCCTTAGATCTGCTCCATTAGATAACATTTGAGTAGCAAAGGTATGTCTTAGCATATGAGGATGTATCGAAGTATCTAATCCGGCAATAAAACCATATTTCTTAATTATTTTTTGAATTGATCTGACTGATAATCTTTTTCCATATTTGTTAATAAACAAAGAATTACTATTAACACTTTTTTTCATTCGTTCCTTCAAATAATCTTGAAGATTTATTCTAGACTTTTCATTAATATAAACAACTCTGAATTTAGATCCTTTTCCTAACACCTTTATTTGCTCTGAGTTCACAATATCATCGATATTTATAGATGCTAATTCAGATACTCTTATTCCTGTAGCGTACATGATATCAATTATAGTCTTATTTCTAATTCCATAAAAATCAGAAATATCAACAGAATTTAGTAAATCTTTGATGTTATTACTACTTAATACTTTAGGTAAACTACGCTCAATCTTACTCTTGGCTGTAAAAACTAAATCTCTAGATCCATAATTTTCATTGGTTGAAATGTATTTAAAAAAGACTCTGATTACACTTAATTTTCGATTTATACTTGATCTCTTGTAATCTAAATTATTGAGTAAACTAATATACTTTCTAATAACAGATCTATCCATATCATTTATTTTTATTTTTGATTCAGATATAAGATATTTTAAAAAATCATCAAGATCAGATTTGTAATTCCTCAATGTGTATGAAGATAAATTTCTATAATTATCACAATATTCTAAAAACTTACTAATAGCCACTCCCAATTCTGTTGAATGATTTTTAGATTCCATGATGTATATTTAATTTGATTTAATTTTTTCAGGTAGGTCGCTGTAATTTTTACATAATACACAGTGCAGCTTGTTTCCTCTAACTATAAATTGAGTAAGAGGTTTTTTATCACAATCTGAATTTTTGCAAGCTTCATCAATCGGTTGATATCTAGAATTAAATTTACAATCCGGATATGATGAACAGCCATAATAAACACTGCCCCTAGATCCTTGCAATTGTCTCAAATTACTTTTTTCGCACTCTGGGCACTTACTTGATGTTTCAACAATTATTGGTTTCATATTCTTGCACTTTGGAAACTCTGAGCATCCTAAAAATTTTGTTCCGTTAGCTCGTGAAGCTCTAATTATCATTGGGCTTTCACATAACTCGCAATGTTCATCTGAATAATCTTCAACTTCTTCTCTAGGAACTCTTTCTTGCTCCAAAGCATTTTTGATACTAGTATCTAATTTAATATATAAATCATTTAAAAGAAGCTGCCAATTCATGTCTCCAGTTGCAATCAAATCCAATTTTTCTTCCATTTCAGTAGTATAACTTGGACTTACTTCTGTAGAAAAATTAGATTTTAAAAACTTTGAAATTGCTTTCCCTAGCTTTGTTGGCCATAACCTTGATTCTTTTTTTTCTAAATATAACTTCAAATTTGTTTTAATCGTATTAGCATAAGTACTTGGTCTTCCTATCCCTTCTTGTTCCATTTTTCTAACTAACATTGCTTCGTTGTACCTAGGAGGGGGTTTTGTGTGATCGTATTTTGATTCTACATTTTCAAAACTAATTTTTTCACCTATTACAAAATCATATGAACCTGCACTTTCATCTTCAGATTTTTCTCTATCATCTCCATATAATATCGAATACCCCGCAAACTTTACTTTCCAGTTTTCAATTCTAAATACTAAATTTTCATCTAAATATTTTTTTTCACATTCTATAATTACTCTATTAACATCATATTTCGCTTTCTCCATCTGTGAAGAAACAAATCTTTTCCAAATAATTTCATAAAGTCTTAACAAACTATCCTTACGTTCTAACTTGTCAGAAATTAATTTTTTTAATTTGTCTGGAGACATTTCTACATCAGTTGGCCTAATGCATTCGTGAGCTTCTTGTGATCTACTTTTATTTTTATAAGTATTTGGTTTGTCGGGCAAGTATTCATTCCCATACTTATTTTTAATATACGATCTTAATGTACTCATAGCAGTTTCTGTAACACTAAAAGAATCAGTTCTCATGTATGTTATCAATCCAACAGATCCTAATCCTTCCAGATCTATACCCTCAAATAATTGTTGGGCATAGCTCATGGCTACATCAGGAGACATTCCTAATTTTTGACTAGCTTCCTGTTGCAACGAACTCGTTATAAATGGAGGTCTGGGGGATCTGTAGCTCTGAGAAGTTTTAATATCTTTAACTTTCCCTGGAGTAGTGCTTAATAGTTTAACTATTGCATCTGTTTTACTCTTATCAAAAATTCTATATCTGGCTAACTTACTTGATTTAGGATCATTCAAAAATGATGTCAAATTATTATTTTTGTATTTTAAATTAGAAGATATATTCCAAAAATCTTCAGGTGTGAAATTATCAATTTCTTCTTCTCTTTCTATAACAAACTGTAGTACAGGAGACTGTACTCTGCCTGCAGAGGTTTTGCCTTTGACTTTTTTCCATAATACTGGACTAACCTGAAATCCGTAAAGTCGATCAAGCAATCTTCTAGCTTGTTGTGAGTTAAACAAATCAGAATCCAATTTTCTTGGGTTATCAAGAGAATCTAAAACAGCTTTTTTAGTAAATTCATTAAATACTATTCTATTGGTTTCTTTCTGGTTAAGGTCAAGAAAATCTGCTATGTGCCAACCTATAGCTTCTCCTTCTCTGTCAGGATCAGTTGCAATATATATTTCTGAGGCATTTTTTTTACCTTCTTTTAATTCCTTTTTAACTTTTTGAACTTCCTTAGATCGAGAAACTTCATAATTTGGAATAAATTCATATTTCAATCCTTTTTCATCAGCCTTGCCATTAGAGATTTCATTTATTTCAATACCAAAATTTTTTTTCGACAAATCTCTAAAATGGCCAACGGTAGCTATGGACGTATATTCTTTTCCAAGTAGCTTAGATATAGTTTTAGCTTTTGTAGGTGATTCAACTATCACTAATTTTTTCTTTCCAGTCAATTTGTTTCTCATTTTTTATTTTTATAAAAGTTCGGAGAGGATGGGATTCGAACCCATGGAACTGTTGCCAGTTCACGCGCTTTCCAAGCGCGCCTAATCGGCCTCTCTAGCACCTCTCCACATACTCACCCGCACATACTTTCTATCGGAGAGAGTGGGATTCGAACCCACGATCTGAAAAAATCAGATACCGGTTTTCGAGACCAGCTCCTTAAACCACTCGGACATCTCTCCAATACAAGTAGTAACTGATCAATTAAGTATTTTACCAAAAAATTATGTAAATATAAAAACAGTATATTTAATGTGTAATAAAAAAAAACTATTAATCACGTTGTTAATTCAAATTATTTTCTGGTTTTTTAATAGTTATCCCTAATTCAGCTAGTTGCTCAGAAGTTAATTCGCTTGGAGATTCAAATAATGGGTCGAAGCCACTTTGAGTCTTTGGAAATGCAATAACATCTCTAATATTTTCTGTTCCGCTAAGAAGCATAACTATCCTGTCAATTCCAGGAGCTATCCCGCCATGCGGAGGGGCTCCATACTCAAAAGAATTTAACAGTTGAGCAAATAATTCGTTAGTTTCATCTTTTGAGTAACCTAAAATAGAAAATACTTCCTCCTGTAATTCTTTTTTATGTATCCTAATACTTCCGCTTGCAATTTCAGAACCATTAGCAACTAAATCATAACAGTATGCTCTTATCTTAGACGGATCATCTTTCATATTATCAATATATTCTTCATGTGGCATAGTAAAAGGATGATGAGAAGATGTCCATTTCTTTTTATCTTTATCCCATTCAAATAATGGAAAATCTGTAATAAAGCAAAAATTCAATTGGGTTTCATCTATTAAACCTAAATCTTTACCTAATTTATTTCTTAATGCTCCCACTATCTCTAAGCTAGATCTTTCTTCACCTGCAACTAATAAAATCATATCTCCCTTAGTTGCTTCACAAGACTTAGCTATGCTCTTAACATATTCGTTATCTAAGTATTTCTTAACTATACTTTTAAAATCAAAATTTGCAGAGTTATAATCTTCTTCTAGTACTATCCAAATCAATCCTGACCCACCTAATTCTTTTACGTAGTCAACTAAAGAATCGATTTTTTTTCTGGAATAATTACCTTCCGTGGGAACAACTATTCCTTTTACTGAATCACCGTTTTTCACAGTATCTGACAGTACTTTAAAAGTATTGTCAGAGCTTTGCTGAGTGAAATCTTTAATTTGCATATCAAATCTTAAATCGGGCTTATCAGTTCCATATAAATTCATCGCAACATCATATTTCATTCTTTGAAAAGGTAAATTTATTTTTTTATTTAAATCAAGTGAATTAAGAAGTCCAGAAAACATTTTTTCAGTTAAATTCAAAACATCTTCCTGAGTGACAAAACTCATTTCAAGATCTAATTGGGTAAATTCGGGTTGTCTATCTGCCCTGGGATCTTCATCTCTAAAACATTTAACAATTTGAAAATATTTATCAACTCCCGAAACCATAAGTAATTGTTTTAGTTGTTGAGGAGACTGAGGTAGAGCATAAAATTGACCTTTATTGTTTCTGCTAGGCACAACAAAATCTCTGGCGCCTTCAGGTGTACTTTTAATCAAAATAGGGGTCTCAACTTCTAAAAATCCATCTTTATCTAAATAATCTCTTATGTACTTTACAACTTTGTGTCGTAAATTTAACATCTCGTATTTTTGAGGTCGTCTTAAATCCAAATATCTGTATTTCAATCGTAATAATTCGTCAGTTTCTTCTTTAAAATCAGTTAATTCAAAAGGTAAAGTTTTAGAAATATTTAAAACCTTATAATCTTTAGCAATCAATTCAATTTTACCGGTAGCCATATTTGAATTTTCTGTGCCCTCAGGCCTTGCTTGTACTATACCTTTAACTTGAATTACCCATTCCGATCTAAATTGATTCCAATGAAATTCGTTTTCTTTTATATTTTCGGGGTCAAAAACAACTTGAATCAATCCTGTTCTATCTCTTAAGTCTATAAATAACAGTCCACCGTGATCTCTGCGTTTATTTATCCAACCAGATAGCTCTATTTCTTTGCCAATCAATTCTTCGTTTGGCTCTCCACAATAATAATCTCTATACAAAATTTACCTCTGATTTATTTGTTTAAATTTGAGTCGAATAAAATTCTATGTATTATCATACCTAAATCTAAATTCATATTTATATTATTAGTAATAATTCTTTTAAACAACAACAATATGAATATAAGTTCAAAACAAATAATAAAAATATAATCATCGTACAAAAATGGAATTATAAATATAAAAGTAATAATTCCTAAAAAAGTCGAAAATGCATTATTTTTCCACCAAAAAATCTCAAGGATTTTAAAAAAGATAACTACAAAAGCAATTTCCACTAATAATCCCCAAGCTAAGCCAAGCCCAATAGTAGTCAAAATCCCTCTGCCTCCCTTAAATCTATGAAATACACTAAACATATGCCCAGATACTATTAAAATAGTACTTATACACAAAAACAAGTTTGAAAACCCTAACCAGGCTAATAAATAAATAGGGATAGTTCCTTTTAAAATCAAATCATATAAAGCTACAAAAATTGCTGTTTTAATACCAAATTCCCTGTAAACATTTGAGGAACCTGAGTTTTGGTATCCAATAGTATAAATATTTTTACTGTGAAAAAATTTAACTATTAAATATCCTGAATGAATACTACTAAACAAGTACAAAAATATTAAAATTAATATTTCAAAAAAATCTAAAAACATTAATTAGTTTAATTTGCAGTTTCAATAGCTCTAAGTTCTCTAATAACCATTACCTTTATTTGGCCTGGATATGTAAGTGTTTTTTCTAATTCAGAAACAATTTCTCTCGATATATTTTGAGCTTTAGTATCATCAACGATTTCAGGATTAACAAAAACACGCAGTTCTCTACCAGCTTGAATCGCATACGATTTTTCGACACCTTCAAAATTATTTGCAATATTTTCTATATCAGATAATCTTTTAACATAATTTTCCAAAGAATTATGTCTTGCTCCTGGCCTTGCTGCACTTATAGCATCAGCAGCAGAAACAATAAAACCTTCAACAGATGAATGAACATCATCATGATGTTCTGCAATCATGTCGCAAACATCTTTGTCAATTCCTTGTTTTTTGCACAAATCTGCACCAACTTCAGCATGCGGTCCTTGAATTTTATGAGTCAAAGCTTTACCTATATCATGCAAAAATCCACCCATTTTAGCTTTGTTAATATCTGCGCCAACTTCTGAAGCAATTAGAGATGCTAGCCAACCAGTCTCTATTGAATGCTGTAAAACATTTTCTCCATAACTATATCTATATTTAAGTTCCCCGAGTGTTTTTATTATTTCATTAGGCAATCCTGAAATTCCTAATTCTAAAACAGCATTTTTACCAGCTTTCATAATATTTTCTTGTACTTCAGAATTTGATCTATTAACTATTTCTTCAATCCTAGAAGGTTGAATTCTTCCATCCTTCATTAATTTTTCAACAGATAATCTTGCAATTTCTCTTCTAACCGGATCAAAAGAAGATAGTACAACCATTCCAGGAGTGTCGTCTATCAATACGTCTACACCTGTTGCTGTTTCAATAGCTCTAATATTTCTACCTTCTCTACCTATGAGTCTTCCTTTCATATCTTCATCGGGAAGAGTAACAGAACTAACACTTTTTTCTGAAACAACATCAGACGCAAATCTTTGAATTGAATCTACTATGATTTTCCTTGCAATATCGTTACTTTCAAGCTTTACCTCTTCAACTTGATGTAGATATCTTTTTTCTATTTCTTCTTTACTTTGTATCTCTGCTTCAGAGATAAGTTGATTTTTCGCATCTTCTAAAGATAAGTTTGTTATTTTTTCTAATTGAGAAACTTTTTGTTCAGTAATGTCATTTAATTCAAATTCTTTATTTCGAATTTGCTCTTCAGACTTAATTAGATTTTTTTCTTTGAGTGATAAAGAATCAATTTTATTATTAATTTCATTATTTTTTTCTGTTAATCTTCTTTCAGATTTCTCTATCTCAAATTTTTTAGAATTTAACTCCTTTTCTGCTTTAGATAAAGTGTTTAAAGCTTTTTCTTTTGCTTCAACTAATATTTCAGTTTCTTTTTTTAAAGCATTTTCAATTATTAAATTGGCTTCTGATCTTGCATCCTCTGATCTTTTGTTATTAACGTAAACAAGAAAAAGAAACCCTATAATTCCAAATAACAGACCTACTACTAAAGATATGAAAATATATAAATTGTCCATATTCCCACCTATAATAAGTTTAGTTTTATATTACAAATATAGTATTATTCCATTGATATATAGTCAAGTTTATTTTAAAAATACCAAAAACATATTAAATAAAAACTAAATTGACTATATTTTTATTTGTGCAAAAGGTAAATCATGTTATAATTTTCCTTCGTCAAAAATAAAACAAGGATTGTTTCAATAATGAATAACAACACATACGAATTAGCAATGGTAGTCTCTCCGGAATTGAGACCTGAAGAAATTGACTCGCTTTGCACTCAGTTATATGGTCTGCTAGAAAAAAATAATTCTAAGCAAATTCATACTGCTAAAACAAAAGTAAAAAAACTATCTTACCCTATAAATAATTTTGTTGAAGCAACTTATGTATATGTAATTTTAGAATCTAATTCTTCTGATGTGAAAATTCTAGACAAATGGTTATCAGATAACCCTTCAGTTATAAGATCACTCGTAATAAAACTTACACCCGCAGAACTTAAATTTAGAGAAAATAATATTTTAAATCAGGTAGCAAATAACTAGTTATGGGAAGATTAAATAAAGTAATGTTAATAGGTAATGTTGGAAATACACCCGAAATGAGGTACACGCCCTCAGGACAACAATTAGCAACAATTAACCTTGCTGTTGGAAACAAATATACAAACAGAGAGGGAGTTGAAGTTGATGACACTCAATGGTTTAACGTAACAGTTTGGGCACAAAGAGCTGATTTTGTAGTTAATTATGTAAAAAAAGGAATGCAACTATACGTCGAAGGCAGAATATCAGGAAGAGCTTATCAAACAGAATCAGGAGAAACTCGTGCGTCACTTGATGTTAATGCATTTGAAGTGCAAATATTTAATGATCCTCAATCTCAGCAATCAAATAATCAAACTAGTCAAACTGATTTCACACAACCTACAAGTATCACTCAGGAATCTCCAGCTCAACCAGAATCTCCAGCTCAACCAGAATCTCCAGCTCAACCAGAATCTCCAGCTCAACCAGAACCGGGAAAACAAGATGACCAACTCCCTTGGTAAAAATCTAACAATTAACGAAAAATAATGAGGTAAAAAATTTGACACAGGAAAAAAAGATAATTAAAAAAGAAAGCTCAGAACCTAAGCCTAAAATACCAAAACCGAATATGGCTTTGAAAAACTTTAAATTTAATCCAAGAAGAAATAAGATTTGTTTCTTCACTGAACAAGATATTATTCCTGACTACAGAGATACAAATGTCATCAGTAAGTTTTTATCACCAAACAAGCAAATTATTAGTGCAAGAAAAACTGGAACAACTGCCAAAAATCAACGCCTTTTAAGTACAGCTATAAAAAGGGCTCGATACCTTGGGTTACTGCCTTATACTGTAAACCACAAAGGACTAGATGGCAATTGGATGGTTAATTAAGTTTATTTTAATTTTATAAACTAAAGACTGATGTCAAATTCTAGCAAAAATCAATATACCGACAAACGGCATGTAGCTGCGCAAGATCCTAAAATAAAGAAAAGGAACAAGTTTCTATTCGTCGGAATTTTAACTATAACAATAATTTTCACACTCGTACTCTCAACTGGATATGTTTTACGTTATGTGGTTCCTCAAGAAAAAGTTATTGTAGAGGTAGGAGAATCCAAATTCAAAAGAGCTGACATGCTATCAATGCTAAGAGTTAAACAAAAAAATGCCGAAATGATTGGATCGAAAATAAAAAGTAGTGAAGAAATATTTAAAGCATTACAAAACATGATTGAAAATGAAATCATTGACCAAGTTGCACCGAGTCTTGGCATATCAGTAAGTCAAGATCAACTAGACATATATATAAGAGATGTTTTTATGCCTCAATATGACTCTGACGAATCTCCTGATCCTGTTCAGATTGAACGAGAATTTAGAGAGGTTTTTAATAATTATCTCAACTCTGTAGGACTTAGTGAAGATGAATATAGAAAATTTACACGCTGGAGTATGCTAAGAGAGCAAATGCGCCAATTTGTTGGAGAATCTGTACCAACAGTTGCAGAGCAAGTTTATTTACACAGGTTAATGGTTATGCCAGATGACGAAATAGACATAATGAAAAAGAAATTCAATGATGGAATTCCATTTGAATATATAGTTAGAGAATTTTCTAAAGATAATGAAGAAGTTGTACGAAGAGGAGGCGAAATCGGATGGGTTCCAAGAGGAATTTTCCCCGAATATGATTATATTATTTTTGATCTTGAACCAAATTTACTTAGTATAGAATCTCAAAGCATCAAGAACCCTCCATTATTGTATTTTTTTATGATATCTGAAAAAGATCCTGCTAGAAAAATTGGAAATGCTGAATTAGAACAATTAAAAACAAAAGCCTTGAACGACTGGCTAAATACAAAACGAAAAGAATTCAATGTAAACGCTACATTCAATTCAGAAGTTCATAGTTGGCTTTCAAAACAACTTCAAGTATCTTCTTTAGAAAAACCTGAAGAAAAAAAATCTAGGCTTCAAGAACTAGGAGTTTTACAAGGGCAGGATAAATAATGTCTGACATGATAGAAATCGGGATACTTGGAATGGGTAATATAGGAAGCGAATTTGTTGAAATATTACAAAAACAAACTGCGGAAATTGAGCAAGCATCTAATAAAAAAATACAAATTTCAAAAATATTAGTATCTAATTTAAATAAAAAAAGAACTACAGGGGTTAATGACAACGTCTTAACCACTAATCCTGATGAAATATTTAAAAATGAAAATATTTCAATTGTAATAGAGCTTATGGGAGGAGTTGATCCTGCATTTGAATATGTATCCAAATGTCTTGATTCAAAAAAATCAGTAATTACAGCAAATAAAGATTTAATAGCAACTCATGGAAAAAGTTTATTTCTAAAAGCCAAATCAAATAATGTTTCTATTTTGTTTGAAGCAGCAGTCGCATCCGGAACTCCGATTATATCTACTCTAATTAGGGATTTATCTTATTCAAATATAAATTCCATAAGAGCCATAATAAATGGAACTAGCAATTTTATACTGTCTGAAATGGAAGAAAAAAACACCGAGTTTGATGATGCGTTGGAATTAGCACAGAAACTTGGATATGCAGAGCCAGATCCTACAAATGATGTGGAAGGTTATGACGCAAGGTATAAATTAGCAATATTATCTTCTTTGTCTTTTAATACTGAAATTGAATATAACAAACTGTACGTCGAAGGTATTTCGAATATAGATTCTATAGATTTTCAGTATGCTAAAGAACTCGGATACTCTATAAAGCTTCTAGCAATTGCAGAAAAAGATAAAAACAATATCTTAGCTAGAGTACATCCAACTATGATAGACTCAAATTCACCTTTAGCTAAAATATCTGGCGCAATGAATGCAGTTGAAATTAAAGAAAATTTACTTGGCACAGTAATAATTCAGGGACCAGGAGCTGGCCCTTCTCCAACTTCATCAGGACTCTTAAGCGATTTAATTAATATATTAAAAAATAGTAATAACGTATTACCTTCAACACCGAGCTTAAATAATAAATTCAAAGTACTTAACATAGACTATTTGGAATCACGTTTTTATCTTAGATTTATTGTTAAAGATAAAGCTGGAGTATTATCAAAAATGTCAAACATTCTTGGGGAAGAAAATATATCTATTGCGTCCGTTATCCAAAAAGAGAATGTTAATTTGGATGATAATTATGCAGATTTGGTGTTTATGACATACAAATGTACTCAATCTTCAGTTAATAAAGCACTTGAAAAAATAAGCAAATTATCGATAGTTAAAACATTGAAAAGCATGATAAGAGTAGAATGAAATTAATACTAAAATAATAGGTTGATTACTTCTCTTCTTCATTAGTATTAATATCTGATATATTAAGAGAATCTATACCTCTTCTAACTTGACCCAAAATTTCTGATAAACGTTCCTCTAAATCAAAAAGTACTTCTTTAGAATAATTGTCTGCACCTTCTTTCTTGGACATAATTTGCTGATCTGCGGAATCAATTATATTTTCCGCCTTCTGTTCCGCTCTTTTAACTATATCTTCTGCTTCATTTTTACTTTTTTGTATAATCGATTCAGATTTTTTGGTAGCTTCTTCTATTACAGACGAATCATCAACTAATTGTTCAAACTCTTCTTGGCTTTTGTTAGTAATATCAGAAGATTCTCTATTAGCAGATTCTATAATTCTTTGTGATTCCATATTGGCTTGTGCAAGTATGCTGTTTTTCTGATTAATAATCTCTTTTGCCTCCTGAATATCTTGAGGCATAAGATCAGAAATTTCTTTAACAAATCCATCCAATCGTGATTTATCTAGCATAACTTTATTTCCAAAGCCTGGGACTTTTACACCAGTACTAATCAAATCGTTAATTTTTTGTAACATATCATCATTAAGCATTTTTTACTCCTTAAAACTATATTACTTGAATTTTAAATTTAATGCATCTACAACATTGTTTGGAACGAGTCCTGTAATATCACCACCTAATCTTGCAACTTCTTTTATTCTGCTTGCATAAATAAACTGATATTCTAATGAACTCATCAAACATACAACATCTATATCTTTTTGTAATTTTTTCCACATTAAAGCCATTTCAAATTCTAATTCAAAATCAAATCCTGCTCTCAATCCTCTTAGAATAAATTCAGCTTTTAAATTTTTTGCAAACTCGACTGCTAATCCTGAAAAGATCACTACATCCACATTTGAAATTTTACCATCTAAGGCTATCTCAATTAGCTCTACTCTTTCTTCAGCGGTAAATAAAACGTCCTTTTCAGGTTCTGTATAAACCGCTACAGTTAAATGATCAAATAATTTTGAAGCTCTTTTTATCAAGTCTAAATGCCCATTATGCATAGGATCAAAACTACCTGGATATATGCCTTTCATACTTTTGTTTTCCTTATTAGAAATTTAATTTTTGTATCTCCCTTTGTACGTTCGTCACAATCATATAATTCTTGTTGATAAATAAAATCTTTATATTTATTACTCATTTCTAAAACTATAATTCCATTATTATTCAAAATTTGATTTAATTCAATTTCTTCCACTAGTTTATTATATTCTTTAAAATTATATGGAGGATCAGCATATATATGTGAGGCTTCTACTTTTCCGTAATTTAAAAATGAATTTACTGGACTGCAAATTACTTCAGACTTATGTTCTAAATCCAATAAATTTAAATTGTCAGAAATCTTCTTGCATAAATACCTGTTTTTCTCTACAAAAAAAACTTTTTTAGCACCTCTGCTAAGCGCTTCTAATCCCATAATTCCTGTACCTGAGTATAAATCCAAGAACACAGATTCGTTATTTATATACTGTGGCCTTGAATCTAGTACTGAAAAAATAGCTAATCTCGTTGATTCCATTGTAGGACGAAGTTCGCTAGATTTTTCATATGAAAACCGCCTACCTTTTAAATTGCCACCTGAAATTCTAATATTCATTTTTAATTTTTATTTTTAGTTATTAAATCATTCATTGATACAAAATAACATATAATGCTTGTTCTTTTTTTGATTTTTTATATAGTAAATTTCTTCTATTAATTTAAAATATATATATTAAATTTACTGGAACTACAAATGGAAAATATCACAGACTCTCTAAAAAATATTAAATCTGGCATGGTAGTTACTGCCCATCCTGATGATGCTGAATATGGCTGTTCAGGAACAGTAGCAAAATTAGCTAATAATGGATCAGATATGGTTTATGTTTTATGTACTGACGGAAGTAAAGGAACAGAAGATAAAAACTTAAGCCCTGAAAAATTAGCTAAAATTAGAAATACAGAACAATTAAATGCAGGTAAAGTTTTAGGACTTAAGGACGTTGTTTTTCTTGGATATCCTGATGCCTATCTAGTTCCTTCATTGGATGTTAGAAAAGACATAGCAAGACAAATAAGAATTTATCAACCTGAAATTCTAATATGCCAATATCCTATGAGAAATTTAGATGGCTCATGGGGATTTGGTCACCCTGATCATATAGCCGCAGGAGAAGCTGCTATGGCTGCAGTATTCCCGACAGCAAGAGATCATAAAACTTTTCCAGATCTTTATGACAAAGAAAACCTTGAACCTCATAAAGTCGAAGAAGTTTGGATCATGGGGCATCCAGATCCAGATATAATTGTTGATATAACTGACACTATGGATCAGTCAATTGATGCTCTCTATTGTCATAAATCACAGATGGCAGGAAGAACTAAAGATGAAGTAAAAGAACGGGTAGGTGAATGGAGAAAAAACAGAGGAAGAGAAGAAGGTATGACATACGCAGATACATTTAAAAGAATATCGCTCAGAAACTAATCAAATAATATATTTGCAATTAGCTTAACTCTATTCTAATCTAGTAATATAAAATTATATATAAATAAAAACAGGACAAAATGGAATTTGAAGGCGTATACCCAGCTATAATCACACCCCTAGACAATAAAAATAAATTCAATGAAGAAGCATTTAGAAAAATTGTAGAATTTAATATCAATTCCGGAGCACACGGATTTTGGGTATCAGGAGGCACAGGAGAAAGTGTCTACGTTGATCAAAGTGAAATAAAAAAAGTAATAAAATCATCTGTTGATCAAAGTGAAAACAGAGCAAAAATAATTGCTCATGTCGGTGCAATAACTACTCATAAAGCACAAGTATTAGCAGAATCAGCAGCAAATTCCGGCGCACATGCAATATGTGCTGTTCCTCCTTTTTTTTACAAACCAAATATAGATACAATAATCAATCATTACAAAGCAATATCTGAAGCTGCAGGAAATATACCATTTTTCGTATATAATCTGCCTCAAAGCACAGGGACAGAAATCACTCCTCAAATAATGAAAGAAATAATGACTGCAATACCCAATACAGCAGGATTAAAACATTCTGGACCAGCATTCACTGATTTGAAAGGATTTGTAGATTTAGATATCTCATGTTTTATAGGAAATGCTAATTTAATGCTCCCTGCATTAACATTAGGAGCATCAGGGTGTATTGATGGACCTTTAAATGCTGCTCCTGAATTATGGTCAGATATTTGGGAAACTTTTAAAAACAATGAATTTAACAAATCTATGATCGCTCAAGACAAAGCTATCAAATTCTCTAATATAATTAGAGATTTTGATATGCACGCTTCAATTAAAGAAATTATATCTAAAAGATTAAACATAAACTGTGGAAATCCGATCCTGCCTTTGCCGCAATTAAATAATGATGAAAAATCTAAATTAATAACTGATGTTAAAAAATTAAACCTTATAGATTTTAACTAAGAGGGAATATCGTGTATGAAATAAATTTAAAAAACAAAACAGCGTTAATATTTGGATTTTCAAATCATAGAAGCATTGCTTGGCATACTGCTAACAAGCTTCACGAGGCTGGAGCAAAGATAATTTTTTCAGTCTATGGAGAAAAAATGCAAGAAAATTTACTTAAGCTTGTATCTGATTGGAATTATACTCCTGAAATAATTCAATGCGATGTTTCTGATGATAAAAGTATAAGCTCATTATTTACAAATCTTGAAAGTGCTAATGAAAAAATAGATATACTAGTGCATAGTATAGCTATGGCAGATAAAGACGAATTAGGCGGAGATTATCTGAAATTAAGTAGAGATGGATTCAGATTAGCTCTTGATATAAGTGCATATTCATTTATTGCTCTATGTGAAGGAAGCAGAAAAATTATGAATAGTAATGGAAGTATAGTTACTTTTACTTTCCAAGCCTCTGAAAGAGTTTTCCCCGGCTATAATGTAATGGGAACAGCAAAAGCTGCACTAGAGCATGAGGTTAGGCAAATAGCTTATACACTTGGTGAAGAAAATATTAGAGTAAATGCTATTTCTGCGGGCCCGTTAGACACTATTTCATCAAGAGTTATTCAGGGTTATAAAACAATGAAAAATGCCGCTTCTGAAAGATCTCCATTAAAAAGAAATATAACTTTAGATGAGGTAGCAAATTCAGCTTTATTTCTTTTATCTGATATGGGTACTGGTATAACAGGAGAAGTTCTTCATGTTGATTCAGGATATAATATTATGGGGATATAAAATGCAAGAATGGGTAAAGATAATTATAGACTCGCTTAAAGAACATGATATTTCTTTTATTTCTTATGTTCCAGATATAAGCATTGATAAAGTTACAAAAGAAATCGAATCAGATCCGTATTTCACTGTGGTTCCAGCAACAAGAGAAGAAGAGTGTATAGGTATTGCTTCAGGATCTTATGTATCAGGCGTGAATTCAGCAATATTTATGCAATCAAGTGGATTTGGTAATTGTATTAACGCGCTTACAAGTCTAAATTTACCAGCTAGAATTCCCATTCCTATGTTTATAAATTTAAGAGGAGAAATTGGAGAATTTAATATAGCTCAGGTTACGATGGGGAGATCTACTAGGCCCATATTAGATGTGATAAATATACCTCATGTTACTCTTGATAATGATATTAATTTACATAAAAAAGTATCTGGGAATATCACACTTTGTTACGCTTCAAAAATACCTTTGGCTATATGTTTGTCTCCTCTATTACATGGAGGGAAAATTGCTTAGATACGATGTAATTAAAAATATTTTACAAACATCTAATAACTCTCCTGTCATTTCAAATTTAGGACCAACTTCAGATGAATTATGGCACATAACGAAAGAATTAGAATTACTACCTCGTGAAAGAAATTTTTATACTTATGGTTCAATGGGACTATGCTCATCGATAGCTCTAGGAATAGCAATTAACACTAATGAAAAAGTTGTTTCAATTGATGGTGACGGATCACTATTAATGAACTTAGGTACTCTTTCTACAATAGGAAGAGTATCACCCGATAATTTAATAATTGTTGCCTGTGACAATGAAATGTGGGCACAAACAGGATATCAACCAACCGCAACTGCATTTAATACAGAATTAGAAAACGTGTCAAAATTTTGTGGATTTAAAAACACTTTTAAATGTACTAATATTGATGAATTTAAAAATATTTTTGAAAATGCATTAAAAATTAAAGGTCCTACAATGATAGTAGCAAAAACCAAAGAAACAGGAGAGTTTCCCGAAGTTACTCCAGTTGAACCAGAATTTACCACTTATAGATTTAGAAATTCCATGTTAAACAATAACGAGGCAAAATTATGAATTCATCAGTAGCTTTTTTTAAAGGCAAATTTGTTCCCTATGAAAATGCAAACTTGCATATAACAACACATGCTTTGCATTATGGTACTTCAGTATTTGAAGGTATAAGAGGAAATTGGAATGAAGACAAAAAAACTTTATTTGTATTTAGAATGAAAGAGCACTACGACCGGCTTCTTGAGGGTTGCAGTATGCTAATGCTAGATATTCCTTATACTTCTGAAGAACTTTGTAAAATCACATTAGAATTAATAGAAAAAAATAATTTTAAGGAAGATATTTACATAAGACCCTTAGCATATAAAAGTGAAGAATTAGTAGCAAATCTAAAACTACAAGATTTAGCAAGTGATTTTGCATTGGTTGCTGTTCCATTTGGATTGTATATAGATTCAAACAGAGCAATAAATTGCTGTACATCTTCATGGAGAAGAATAGAGGATACAATGATACCAACAAGATGTAAAATTGGCGGACATTATGTAAATAGCATTCTAGCAAAAACTGAAGCTACTTTATCAGGATTTGATGAAGCTATATTTTTAACCCAAGATGGTTATGTTTCAGAAGGAGCTGGTGAAAATTTATTTTTAATCAAAAATAATACAATCATAATACCTCCTGTATCAGCAAATAATCTTTCTGGAATTACAAGAGATTCTGTAATTAAGCTCGCTACTGAAGAATTAAACCTTACTGTTATTGAACAAAATATTAGAAGATCAGAAATATATTTAGCAGATGAACTTTTTCTAACTGGAACTGCAGCGCATGTTACAGCTGTTGGATCTTTAGATAATCGTAAAATAGGTTCTGGTGATGTAGGCCCGATAACAAAAAGCATACAAGAACTGTATTTTGATTGTGTAACAGGAAATAAATCTAAGTACATTAATTGGTGTACAGCAGCAAATTTAAAAAAGGTATAACATGAAAATAATTCCAAATTTTTTTAATATTATTATCAGTAAAATTAATTATTCAATTCCTAACAATCATACAGAAATGGTTAATACTAGAATTAAAGGAATAATTGAAGATTCTGAGGAATTAAGTAAATTTAAAATTAACAATATGGATTCCCCTCCAAAAATTAATCATGAATAATAAATCATTTACGTATCAATCTATAACTGAGCTGTCTAAATTATTAAAAAATAAAATCATTTCTCCTGTTGAATTGACAAATCATTTTTTAAGCAAACTTGAAAACGAAGGATCTGATTATAACGCTGTAGCTCATATTAACAGATCTTCAGCTATCACCCAGGCTAAAGAAGCTGAAGCAAGCATAATGAAAAAAAAATATCTTGGCAGATTGCATGGAATTCCATTTGCAGCAAAAGATTTGCTTTCTACAAATGACGGAAGTCCAACATCTTGGGGAGCAAAACCATTTGTAGAGAATGTATATAATGTTGAATCAACTGTTATATCTAATTTAAAAAACTCTGGAGCAATTCTATGTGCAAAAACCTCAATGGTTGAATTTGCAGGAGGAATGGGATACCAACAACCTGATGCTAGTGCTTTTGGGCCAGGGATTAATCCTTGGAACAAATCGCATTGGAGCGGAGGTTCTTCAAGTGGGTCAGGATCAGCAGTTTCAGCTGGACTGATTCCTTTTGCTATAGGGTCTGAAACATGGGGATCTATACTATCTCCGGCCGCTAATTGTGGCGTTACTGGATTAAGACCAACTTTTGGAGTTGTTAGCAGATATGGTTCAATGGTTTTGTCATGGACTTTAGATAAAATAGGACCATTAGCTATGTCAGCTAAAGATACAAATATCATAATTAAACACATGATGGGGAAAGATGAAAAAGATGAATATTCAATTAATAATAACTTTAATTCAACCCTCAAAATTCCTTCTGATATTAAAATAGGTATTCCAAAAAATTTAAATAAAAATATGCAAAATGAAGTTACTAAAAATTTTGAATCCACAATGAAAATATTACAATCAAAATATCAAATCATTGAAATCGATTTACCTAATATTCCAATAAGCGCTGCAACAAGAACAATACTGTCATCAGAAGTAAGTTCTGCTTTTGAAAATGTGTTTGATAAAAACATCCAGTCAAAATTAAATGCCAAAGAAACACATTATTCAGTTTTAGCTACCAATACAGTTTTAGCAAAAGATTATATAAAATCACTAAGAATACAAAATGCTACAAACAAAGAAATGAATAATTTATTCAAAAATATTGATGTCATAATTAGCCCAGTTAAGCCTACAACAGCATCTAAAATTGATGAAAATTTCAGGTGGGCATCAAGGAAAGACTTCAATGAAGAACACCCAACAACTTTAATTGGAGCAATTGGAAATCTAATAGGATTACCAGCAATTAGTATTCCAAACGGATTTGATCAAAAAGGTCTTCCAACCAGTTTTCAAATTATGAGCAATAAACACAAAGACGATCTAATAATAAAATTAGCTGAATTTATACAAGATAATACAGATTGGCATAATCTGCATCCAAATTAAAAGATTTTTAGCCTATCTACAGACATTGTTTTTGATATGTTATCAAACCAATCTACTACTTCCTTATGAAGAGGGATACCATTCTCAATTCTGTCCAACTCATTTTCGTACTCAATAACGCCTGGATATATAACTCTTTCTGAATCAGCAATTGAAGGAGTTTGCAATAAAGTTTCAAGCATTTGATCCATATTTAATATAAAGTTATTGTAGTCTGTAAACGCTTCTATGTTAAAAGCTGCAAAAAAATGACATAAATTCCCATTTGGATCTACCATATTAGGAACATTGCCCGATAATATAGTACAGAGTATTTCAACAAATAAAGAAAGTCCATAACCTTTATGAGATCCTTGGTCCCTATTTCCTCCAAGAGGTAATAAAGGTGGAATATGAATAAAGTCTTCTGAAACATCAACACCAACTGAATCCATTATAGGATTTCCTTGATCATCCCCAATAGATCCTGGGCTTAATTTGGTTCCATTTCTTGCAACAAGTCTAACTTTATTTCCTGCGATCGATGACATTGCAGCATCAAATAAAAAATATGGGTATTTTTCAGAAGGCGCTGCAAGAGAAATTGGATTAGTACCGGTGCGAGTTTCTTTTGCAAAAGTTGGTAAAACCAAAGTTCCTCCTGCGGTCAAACAAATACCAACCATCCTCTTATCAGCAGCAATCATAGCATGATGTCCAACCGCTCCTATATGCCCACTATTAAATAATGTGACGATACCAACACCTGTTTTTTTCGCTTTCTTAATAGCCATATTCATAGCATAGGGTCCTTGCATAATACCTAATCCATTATCGCCATCAATATTAAGTGTTGAAAGGTTATCTTTAATAATTTTAAAATTTGGGACAGGATTAAGTTTGCCAGACTGATAATCTTTAACATAAATTCTAAGCATGTTTGATACCCCATGAGTATCCACACCTCTTAAATCTGTAGAAACCAAAACATCAGATCCTATTTCAGATTGATCATCAGGGACTCCACATTTAAGAAAGACTTGCTTAACGACATCCTTTAACGAATCAGAATCTACTCTGATTTCATCTCCTTTTGGAATTTGGAATTGTCCAAGCATTGAACTAGTTAATTCATTGATTCTCGGATTATAGTTATGACTTCATCTACCTCATCATCACTAACATTTAAAGGATCAAAAATTATTTCATCAGGATGTATTAAGTTACTGATAAATACTGGTTTATCTCCTGTTCTCATTCTTTGCATCACATCTTTTGCAGAAGGTCCTTCCCATTCTTCGTTAAAGAAAATAGAAGCATTAGGTGTTAAATAATCAGTTTTGTCATGTTTTAATTCAACATCTAAACCAGGAGTTTCACTAAATGCATCAACTACTTTTTGACTTCGTTTTTTAAAAACGTCCATTTCAGCTTTTTCATCTTCATTTACAAAATTATGTAATGCAGTTAATATTCCTACAATTTCTTCCTTAGCAACTTTAGCTGATCTTCCTAAAAATTGATGAGGCGAAGCATTCGCAAAAGCTGCATCAATTAAATTCTTTTTGCCTGATAATAATCCAGTTCCCTGAGGACCTCTAATTCCCTTACCTCCACTATGAATTACCAAGTCTGCACCCATTTTGTGATATTTTGATAAATTTTCTCTCGGAGGTAACATTGAAGCTGCATCAACTATAACAGGAACTCCTCTCTCATGAGCAATTTCGCATACTCGATCTAATGGAAGAGCTAATTTTGATGTTCCGGGTGAAAAAAGATAAGCAACAGCCGCAGTTTTATCTGAAAAAGCTGCTTCTAATTGCCATTCATGACATCTTTTACCATCACCAATTTCAACAAACTTTGCTCCCGCTGCTCTATAACATTGATCATAAGGAAATCTTTGAGATCTTTGAATAATTATTTCATTATTCATACCTTCCGTATCTGGTAATTGTGACATTTTTTTTGGATCGTCTCCCGCAATAACTGCACATGCTTGAAGCAATAATCCTCCCGCAGACCCACTTGTAACTAATCCCGACTCTGCTCCTGTTAATTCTCCAATCATTTTTCCTGCTGCTTTATTCAGTTCGTCCATATCTAACATAACTGTAGAAGCTTCAATCATTATTTCAGTAACTTCCGATCTTAATTTAGATCCACCATACATTGTTGTAGATCCTGCAGCGCTAATTCCTTTTCTTACACCTAAACGTTCATACAATTCATCTAATTTACTCATAAAATACCTCCATAAGTGAAATAGTAAATATCAATCTAATTTAAAGCAATACATATGGATAGAAGTTTTTTGAAATTGATGGTTTTATAAAGAATTTTAATTATTTATTTTGAATCAATGCTGCTTTATATGTGTTTTTTAATAACATTGCAATTGTCATAGGACCAACTCCACCAGGAACTGGAGTTATTGCTTTCACATGACCAATCATGGAATCATAATCAACATCTCCAACTAATCTAAATCCTGATTTTTTTGTATTATCCTCAACTCTATTTATTCCTACATCAATAATTATTGTATTCTCTCTAACCATATCAGCAGTTAAAAAATTTGCCCTTCCTAAGGCTGCCATTACTATATCTGCATTTTTAGTATATTCTGAAATATTTTTTGTATTTGAATGACATATAGTAATTGTCGAATTAAAATTCTTTAATTTTTGAACAAATAAATTTCCAAGCGGTATCCCCACTATATTACTTCTGCCAATAATAACGATATTCGAACCTTCGACTTCCAAATTATTTCTTATTAACATTTCAGATATCCCATATGGTGTTGCAGGAACAAATCTAGGCTGTCCTAGACTAACCAAACCTACATTAAATGGATGCAATCCATCAACGTCTTTCAATGGATCTATTGAATTAATGATTTTATCTTTATCAAAATTTGAGGGAAGTGGCAATTGGACAAGTATGCCATGAGTTAAGGGATCATTGTTTAACTGATAAATTAATTTTATTACAGATTCACTATTATCATCAGAACTAAATTTATAATCAATTGCATCCATTCCCACAGATATAGCTGATCTCTGTTTATTTCGTACATACACTTGAGAAGCAGGATCATTTCCAACTAATATTACAGCTAGTTTAGGGGTAATATCATATATATTTTTAAATTCGTTAACATCAATAGTTATCTCAGATCTTATTTCAGAAGATAATAATTTACCATCAATTATTTGTGTATTCACTAGAATCACCTGCATACAATTTTAAGTAGAAATTTTATAATACAAATAAACAGGAATAAATACAACTTTTGATAGTTACAGGAACAGACCTTATAGAAATTGACAGAATTACAAATACTTTAGAAACCTATGGCGAAAGATTTCTAAAAAGAATCTATACACAACATGAAATAGACTTTTGTAATGGGAAGGCTAATTCTCTTGCGGGCAGATTTGCAGCAAAAGAAGCTGTAATGAAATTGTTAGGTACTGGTATTAGGGGAGTTGGATGGAAAGAAATTGAAATCCATCGAAAAAGAGGTTTTAAACCTACAATAAATTTGTATTCTAGGGCCAAAAATATTGCAAATGATAAAGGTATAAAAAATATAGAAATTTCTATCACTCATTCGAAGACAATGGCATTAGCTGTAGCGGTAGGTGAAATAAAATAAACATGTTAAATTTTGAAAAAATTGTAACTAATCACGAAATACTCGAAATTGAAAAAAATGCAATTAAATCAGGATTAAAAGAAAGCATACTAATTGAAAGAGCAGGCCAAAAAATATCTGAATTTTTATCAGATACAATTAGTAAGCGAAAACAAATATTATTTGTTATAGGTAAAGGGAAAAACGGTAAAGATGGATATGTTGCATTCAAAAATCTTATTAAAAAAAACTTTAACTGTAATATTTTATTTGTATTTCCTAAATTAAATTACGATAATTGGGAATCTCTACCAACTAATTTCTCAAAATCAGTTTTTTATTATGATGAAACAAACCAATTCCACAAATTAATTCAAGAATCTGATGTGATAATAGACGGCATATTTGGAACTGGTCTAAATAGAAATTTAAATGATAATTTAAAGAAATTAATTTATTTTATAAATCAACAAAACAAGCAAGTTATATCAATAGATTTGCCATCAGGTTTATCAGATACAAATTCATTTATAGATAATAAAAACACAATTATTGCAAGTAAAACTTTATCTTTAACAGCAATTAAAAATAATTGTCTAAATTTTCATACTCAGAAATATGCAAACACACTTATTAATTTTGATATAGGAATAAGTAAATTTCCGGAATCTTATAAACCAAAATTTTTAATTGATAAAGAGCAATCTATGAAACTTATTCCAAATAAAGATAAATACGGAAATAAAAGAAGTGGGGGTAATATATCAATAATCGGAGGGTCAACTAGGTATCCAGGCGCAATATTAATGGCATCATCAGCCTGTATAGAAACAGGTATAGGGTTAATAAATATATCTATCCCATCAAAAATATACGATGTGGTTGCAGGACAGATCCCCGAAGTATCATTAAATATAGATAAAGAATCAAATGAATATATAACAAAAGAAAGTATTAAAAGCATTTTAGAAAAACAATCTATAAATAGCATCATGTTTGGCCCTGGGATGGAAACTAATAAAACTACCATTAATGCAACCAAATACTTGATTAAAAATATTGCTAACAATAAAAAAATTAATAGCCTTTTAATAGACGCAGACGGATTAAATTGTTTGTCCGAAATAAACGATTGGTGGAATAACAATTTTCCGAAAAATTTTGTCATAACTCCTCATTTAGGAGAGTTCTCAAGATTGACAAAATTGAGCAAAAAGGAAATTGAGAACAACCCACTTGAGATAGTTTGTAATTACGCGAAAAAATGGAATGCTACCATTATGCTAAAAGGACCCTTAAGCTATATAAGCGATGGAATTGAAACCTATGTTTTAGATCAACCAAACCCAGCATTATCCAAAGGTGGAAGTGGTGATGTATTATCAGGAATAACTTCTAGTTTTTTAGCTCAAGGATTAAATTCAATAGAGGCAAGTATACTTGGGGTGTCTTTGTTATCCAAATTGGGTGATTTGACTGAAAAAAATCATGGGGTTTTAAGTTCTAGTGCCACTAAATTAATCAAAGCTATAAATAAAGTTAAAAATTATGAATGATAAATCATACATAGTCCAAAAAATGTTTAATCAAATAGCAAAAAATTATGATTTGATGAATTATATTATGTCGTTTGGAAATCATAAAAAATGGGAGCGAGAAATTATAAAATCAGTAAACAAAAAAAACATGAAGATTTTAGATGTTGCTTGTGGGACAGGTTCTCTAACAAAAGAACTTATTAAAATTAGCAATCAAAATAATACAATTGGTCTAGATTTTTCGTTATCAATGCTTTCAATAGCAAAAAATAATGGGATTGAAAATATTGTGCTTGCAGATGGTCATTTTATTCCATTTAAAAATAAAACTTTTGACATGATATCAATAGCATACGGTATAAGAAATTTTTCAAATTTAAACCAAGCTTTAATTGAAATAAAAAGATGCCTGGCAAACAATGGGGAATTGAAAATAATAGAAATAATCAAACCAATTAATACATTTAAGTCTGTTCTATTCAAAATAGGATTTAAATTGATTGCCCCTTTACTAGGCATTATTATTTCAAGAAATATTTCAGCATATACTTATTTGCCAAAATCAGCAGAGTTGTTTTTAACTGTAAAAGAAATTAAGAATATACTAAACAAACACAATTTTAAAAATATCAAAATCAAACAAAAATTTTGGGGATCAGTAATACTTTTAGAAACAAAATTGTAATTTACTTCAAGTGAATTTTATCTGTTAATAATTTCTCTGATATTTCTTCATAAATACTGCTTGCTGCATTTCCAAAAAGCTTCCGTGCAATTGAGATTTTAGGTTGAAAAATTACAGTTTGTTTAGATGAATGATATTTTTTTGAAGCATAATCTATTGCAGTATTAATATCACCTATTTCATCAATAAGTCCAAGTTCTTTTGCTTTTGGAGCCCA
>Ga0114933_10000216_pt1 | contig 70129 bp, 69 predicted proteins | sample 4SBtaG_FD_89691 | JGI IMG/M metagenome (GOLD analysis project Ga0114933, IMG submission 89691) | Deep subsurface microbial communities from Kolumbo volcano to uncover new lineages of life (NeLLi) - 4SBTROV12_W25 metaG | ecosystem: Environmental > Aquatic > Marine > Volcanic | place: Kolumbo...
CGACGACGACACCGACGTCTTCGAGGTCAGCGCGGTCTTCGATGTCGGCGAGTCGGACCGCTCCGAGCCCCTGGTCCTGGCCGTGTCGAAGCCCGCGATCGAGCAGCTGGATCCGGACTCCGCCTGGCAGGGCGATCTGGTGCGCCTGGAGCTGGTGGGCCGCTACCTCGTCCTGGTCGAGGGGGAGGTCGCCGTCGATCTGGGCAGCGGCATCACGGTCGAGTCGATCGAGGTCCTGGACGTCGATCGTGCCGAGGTCCTGGTCGCCGTCGACGAGAACGCCGAGGTCGCCGGGCGCGACCTGGTGCTCGTCACGGGGGGCGTCGAGGTCGTCCTCGAGGACGCCTTCGAGGTGCTGGACGGCGCCGGTCGACCGGCGATCACCTCGATCGCTCCTGACGTGCTGCGACAGGGGGACGCCGACACCCTCGTCGTGGAACTGACCGCCGAGCCCGCCGAGGGCGCGGTCGTGGTCGACCTCGGCGAGGGCGTCTTCGTCGAGTCCATCGCCGTCGACGGGGCGACGCTCTCAGTCGACGTCGTCGTCGATCCCCTCGCTCCCCTCGGGCTCCGGCCCGTCCGCGTCGACGATGGCCAGCGCCTCCTCACGGGCCCCGAGCTCCGCGTCCGTGATGCCCTCAGCCCCGAGCCCACCTGCGCTCACGTCACCGTCGGGCCTTGGTTCCTCGTGCTGCTCCTCCTCCGCCGGCGCCGCTGACTCGGCCAGGGGTTTGAGGCTGAAGCTCGCGTTGACCTCGAGCGAGTAGTTCGTGAGCAGGTGCATCAAGGCGTCGTCGATGCCAAGGCCCTCGAGGTAGGTGCGGACCTCGCGTCCGAAGGCGCGCACGGCCTCGGTCTTGACCTTGTCGCTGGAGTCCAACAGGCCGGCGAGGACCTCGCGGGTGCGAGGCATGGGCCGCTCGCCCGTCCCGCCACCGAGCACCCGGCGGGCGGCGCCGCGAAGGCTGGGACCGCGAGGCCCCTTCTTGTTCTGTTCGTCCACTCAGCTCTCCGAGCCTTCACCATAGAACGCGGACAGCGCCTCGAGCACGCGTCGCGCAGGGCCGGTGACTCGCCGCGCCGGGGGGAGGGCGCTCAGGAAGACCCGGCCGTACCAGCGCTCGTTCACCCGGCGGTCGAGCAAGGCGACGGCGCCGCGGTCCGAGCGCGCACGGATCAGGCGGCCGAAGCCCTGGCGCAGCTTGATGACGGCCTCGGGCAGGCTCCAGGCGCGGAAGGGATCGCGGCCCTGGGCGACCAGGCGCTCGTAGCGGGCCTGGGCGACGGGCGCCGTCGGCACCCGGAAGGGCAGGCGCGGGATGACGACCAGCCGCAGGGCCTCGCCCTTGACGCTGACGCCCTCCCAGAAGCTGTCCGTGCCGATCAGCACGCTGCCGTCGGCCTCCTTGAAGCGTCGCAGCAGGCGCTCTCGGCTCCCTCGACCCTGCTGCAGCACCGGGCGCTCCATGCCGACCGTTCGCCGGAGGTGGTCTCCGAAGAAGCGCACCTGGGCGTGCGAGGTGCAGAGCACGAAGGCCCCGCCCCGGCTGACGTGGATCATGTCGGTGGTGAGCGCGCCGCAGGCCTCGAGCCAGCCCTCCTCGTCGGGTCGCGGGAGGTCGCGAGGGAGCGCCAGGAGCGCCTGGGAGGCGTAGTCGAAGGGCGAGGCCAGGACCGCCGAGCGGGTCTCCTCGGGGGCGCCGTGGCGCTCCATCCAGTGCTCGAAGCGCCCACCGACGGCCAGGGTCGCGCTGGTCACCGTCGAGGCCTCCATGCGGTCCCACAGGAGGTTCTGCAAGGTCGGTGCGACGTCGATGGGGGCGTCGCAGAGGGCCACCGGGCCGCGCTCGCGCTCGAACCAGCGCACCCGCTCCTCGGAGCCCCGCCGGAAGCGGCTGGCCGAGTCGGCCTTCTCGCGGAGCCGGCGGATGCCTCGGGAGAGGTCCAGGACGGGCTGGGCCTGCTCGGGCGGGATCTCCATGCCGTCCAGCCGCGCGGCGATCGCGCTCAAGCGGTCGTGGGCGCGGCGGAGGTGGTGCTCCAGCTCGGACAGGGTCGGCGCCACCTGGCGGGCCCAGGGCTCGGCGTCCTGCAGCTGCGGCGTGACCCGGCGAGCCGGATCCGGCTGGAGCATCGCGGCGCCCATGAGCTCGAAGCGGGGCTCGATCTCGCCGCGCAGCACCGCGAGCTCCTCCTTGGCGCGTCCGCAGGCCTCGGCCAGGCCGTTGTCGTCCTTGGCGAAGCGCTCGGCGACCTTGGACAGGGCCCCGGTCCGTCGCTTGCGGTCGAGGAGCGGCGTGATGGCGCGGGTCACGGCGCGAGACGTCAGGCGATCGCCCAGCACGCTCGTCGCAGCGTCCTCGAGGTGGTGGCCCTCGTCGAGGATGACGCGCCCATAGCGGGGGAGCACGCCGTCGCCGTCGGTCTGCGACTTGATCGCCAGGTCCGACAGCAGGAGAGCGTGGTTGACGATCAGCAGGTGAGCGGCCGCCGCGCGCCGACGTGCCTGGTAGTAGAAGCAGCGGTTGTAGTGCGGGCAGCGGGCTCGAAGCGTCTGGTCCGCGTGGCTGGACACCCGCTCCCAGATCTCCTCCTCGAGCTCCTCGCCGAGCTCCTGCAGCGAGCCCTCCTCGGCCGCTTCGGCGAAGGCCCCGATGCGGTGGAGCGCAGCGGCGTCGGGTCCTGGGTCGAGCTTCGCGGCGAGCAGCTTGCGGCGGCAGATGTAGTTGCTGCGCCCCTTGACCAGCGCGGCCTCGAACTCCAGCCCGGCGGCGCGCAGGTGCGGGAGATCGGCGGCCAGGAGCTGGGCTTGGAGCGGTCTCGTGTAGGTGGACACCGCCACCTTCGAGTCGTTCGCGAGCGCCCACAGGACGGCGGGCACCAGGTAGGCGAGGGACTTGCCCGTGCCGGTGCCGGCCTCGATGACGAGGGTGCCCGACCCGTCGAGCACGTCCGCGACCTGAAGGGCCATCTCGAGCTGCTGGGGCCGCGGCTCGTTGTCGGGCATCACCCGGGCGAGGTCCTCGTCGAAGAACTGGCGCAGGCGATCCCGGTCGAGCGGCACGCGCTGCTTGCGGGCCGGCTCGACGACCCAGAAGTCGCGGCCGACGGCGTTGTCGACGATCACGACGCCGATGCCCTCGTCGCCGTAGCGGTTGGCGAGGGCGAAGTCGGCGCCGCTTGGCTTCAGCACGCCCGAGGGGTGGTTGTGGATGACCACCTGGCCCGTCCGAGGGCGCTCGAGCAGGGCGGGCACGGCGCCCTCGTTGCCTCGGCAGTGGATCTCCAAGGCGGTGACGCGGCCGATGCCGTCGACATCGCCGATGGCAAAGACCTCGACGCCCCCGGCCTCGTCGATCGCGGCCCGCATCCGGGCGGCCGCGGAGCGAGAGAATCGAAGGCCCATGCCGGCTCGCTAACGTGCTAACGAAGCTTCGATGCGCGTCGTTCTGGCAGGTGGTGGAACCGGGGGTCACGTCTACCCCGCACTGGCGATGGGGGACGCCTTGAAGTCCCGTGGCCACGAGCTCTTCTACGTGGGAGACGCCGGTCGGCTCGAGGGCCGCGTCGCGCCCCAGCGGGGCTACGACTTCCGCCCGATCCGGGCGCCGAAGTACCCCCGCGGCGGGCTGATCGGAAAGGTGGGCTTCGCCTTCAGCCTGCTCGGCTCGATCGTCGAGGCCCGCGGGCTGTTGAAGGAGCTCCGCGCGGACCTGGTGCTGGGCGTCGGCGGCTACATCTCGGCCCCCACCGTGCTGGCGGCCTGGACGATGGGCATCCCGCGGATCATCCACGAGGCCAACGTCGCACCGGGGCTGGCGAATCGGCTCTGCGCCCGGGTCGCGAACCTGGCGATGCTCACCTACGAGGCCAGCGGCCCCAGGCTGGGTGGGCCGGCGCCGAAGAAGACCGTCGGCTGCCCGGTGAACCCCAAGGTCCTGGTCGGAGACCGGGCCGAGGCCCGCGCCGACTACGGGCTGCGCGAAGACCTCCCGGTGCTCATGGTGGTCGGAGGCAGCCTCGGCGCAGCGACCATCAACGCGGTGGCCCTGGCGGCGGCGCGCATGCAGAACCGACCCTGGCAGCTCCTCTGGATCACAGGGCCCCGCTACCACGCGGACGCGCTGCGCGACCTGGGCGAGATCCCCGAGGGCGTGGCGCTGGTGGACTACGAAGATCGCATGGGCCGGGCCTACGCCGCGGCGGACCTGGTCGTCGCGCGGGCGGGCTCCTCGACCCTCGCCGAGCTCACCGCGCTGGGCAAGCCGGCGCTCTTGATCCCCTCGCCGAACGTCACCGACAACCACCAGGAGATGAACGCGCGGGGGCTCGAGGAGCTCGGCGCCGCCTGGGTCGTCGTCGAGGCAGGCCTCGACATCCCCGCCGTGCTGGACCGCATCACGAGCCTTCTCGGCGACGCTGCGGCTCTGGAGGCCATGGCCGAGGCCTCCAAGGCCCAGGGCCGACTCGATGTCGCCAACGACGTGGCCGACCTGGTCGAGGGCTTCACTCGGTAGGCACGACCTCGCTCGGCGACAGCCGCACGACGATGCCCTCTTCGCGCAGGAGCCGGCGGAGCTCCCACTTGTCGATGTCCTCGAGGTTGCCGAGGATCTTCTGGAGCGAGTCGCTGCTGTCGTTCAAGGTGCCCGCGGCGGTGCGGGCCTCGGCCAGGGTCGCCTCGGCTTCGTCCAGCAAGCCGGGGAGGCGCTCGGCGCTCGCCGGGAGCTCGGCGGTGGCGGCCTCGACGTCCGTCAGCACGGCGTCCGCGCGGGCCACGACGGCGCGGGTGTCCCGCGAGACCGTGCGCACCTCGGACATCGTCGCCCGCGCCTCGGTGACCAGCTCGGGGGCCTGCTCGCTGGCCTCGCGCAGGTTGGAGAGCGTCGCCTCCAGGTCCTCGAGCATGCGCTTGGGGCGCTCCGGGTCCTCCTCGAGGGCCTCGACGAGGGGGCTCATGATCGAGTCCACGGCTTCGGGATCGAGGCTCTGGATGAGCGGCTCGAGGCCCGTTACGAACTGGTCGATCTCGTACTGGCCGCGGGTATCGGTCAGGACCTGGCCCTCGCGCAGGGGGCCGGCGTCGCGGCTCTGTGGGAGGAGCTCGATGTACTTCTCGCCGAGCACGCTGCGGGCTCGGAGCACCACCACGACGTCCTCGCGAATGTCCGCCTGCGCGTCGATCGACAGCCCGACCTCGGCCTGGTCGAAGTCCACCGTGAGGCTGTCCACCCGGCCGACCTCGACCCCGGCGACCGCGACGGCGGCGCCTTCCTTCAGGCCCGCGGCGTCTTCGAAGATCGCGGTCACCCGGACCTGCTCGCTCAGGGAGCCGATGGCGCCCACCTGGATCGCCATCCATCCGAGCAGGATCGCCGCGCCGAGGACCAGGAGCCCGACGCCGATCTCGTGCTTGCGGGTGCGGCTCACAACAGGTTCCTGCTCAAGAATCGGCGAACGACGGGGTGGTCGGAGCCGCGCAGGTCCGCGGGGGTCCCGTACGCGACCAGCTTCCCTCCGTACAGCATTCCGATCCGGTCGGCCACGTTGAAGGTCCCCACGATGTCGTGGCTGATGACGATGAAGGTGATGCCCAGGGCCTCCTTCATCTGGAGGATGAGCTCGTCGATCGCGTCCGAGGTCATGGGGTCCAGCCCGGAGTTCGGCTCGTCGAAGAGCACCACCTCGGGCCGAGCGACGATCGCGCGGGCCAGGCCGACCCGCTTGCGCTGTCCGCCGGAGAGCGAGGAGACCTCGCGGTCCGCGAAGCCGGGGAGCTCGACCTGCTCCAGGACCTGGTCGACGCGCTCGGAGCGCTGTGCGGCGTTCAACTCGGGCTGGTGGTGCTCGAGGGGGAAGCCGACGTTTTCGCCGACCGTCAGGCTGTCGAAGAGCGCTCCGTCCTGGAAGAGCATGCCGAAGCGCCTGCGCACCGCGTACATGGCCTTCTGGTCGGCCGTGGCCATGTCGGTCCCGAAGACGTCGACCCGCCCGGCGTCGGGCCTCAAGAGCCCGACGATGTGCTTGATCATCACGCTCTTGCCAGTGCCTGAGGGCCCGATGATGGCGGTGGTCAGCCCCAGCTCGAAGTCGAGGTCGATCCCGTCCAGGACGAGGGTGTCGCCGAAGCGCTTGTGGACCCCGGCGAGCCGGATCACTCTTCGCCCTTCCCCAGCAGCGCGCCGACGGTTGCGAGGAGCGCCGAGAGCCGGAAGGGCTTCTGGATGAAGCGCGTGTTCGCGTCGCTGGTGGGGCTCGAGCCCTCCGGGTACCCGCTGGCGAGCAGGCAGGGCACGTCGGCGTCCAGGTCGCGGATCCGGTCCAGGGCCTCGCCCCCTCCCATGCGCGGCATCGTGAGATCCATCACGATGAGGTTGAAGGGTCCGTCGGACTCGTAGCGCTGGAGGGCGTCGAGGCCGTCGACGGCCTGGACGACATCGAAGCCGGCCCGACCGAGCACGGTCGTCACGAGCTGGCGCACGTCCTGCTCGTCGTCCACCACGAGCACCCGGCCCTCGCCGAAGGCTCCGGCCGCGATGGGGCTCTCCGCGCTCTGCGGCTTCGCGCGGGTCGACGGGAAGAGGACCCGGAAGCTGGTGCCCTCGCCGGGCTCGCTGCGGATGAAGATGCCGCCTCGCAGGGCTCGGACCACGCCGGCTGTTGCCGCCAATCCCAGCCCTCGGCCGGTGAACTTGGTGGTGAAGAAGGGATCGAAGATGCGGGCCAGGGTGCCGTCGTCCATGCCGCAGCCGTCGTCGTCCACCCGGACCTCGACGTGCTGGCCGGGCCGCAGCTCCTGGCCGGCGAAGCTGCGCTCGAGCATGGCCTCGTCGAGGTCGACCGGCCCGACATCGACTCGAATCTCGCCGGTGGCGTCGCCGATGGCCTCGGCGGCGTTGATCACCAGGTTCATTACGACCTGCTGGAGCTGGGCTTCATCCGCGAGGACCCGCGGCGTGTCGGCGTTGGCTCGGACCTGGAGCGCGACGCCGGCGGAGAGCGTGCCCTGCAGGAGCTCCGTGGCGTCCTCGACGAGGGCGACGACGTCGACGGGTGTGACCGCGAGGTCGCCGCGTCCGCTGTAGGCCAGCAGCTGTCGGGTCAGGTGGGCCGCCTTTCGGGTGCTGCGCTCGACCCGGGAGAGGTAGGGATGGAGGGGGCTGGCGATGCCCACCTGCTCCCGCGCCAGCTCCAGGTTTCCGAGCGCCGAGGCGAGCAGGTTGTTGAAGTCGTGGGCGATCCCTCCAGCGAGCACCCCCAGGCTCTCGAGCTTCTGGGCGTGGAGCAGCGCATCGTCTGCGCGACGGGCGGCGACGGCCATCCCTCCGAGCTGTACGGCCGCCGCGAGCACGTCCTCGAGCGGTGCCTCGTCCGAGTCCCGGCGCAGCGCCATCAGGCCCAGCGTCGTTCCGTGCGGAGAGTGGATGGGGATGCAGAGCCACTCGCTGCCTGCGGTTCCGTTGGCCAGGCGCTCGCGCTCCCCTGCGTCCAGGCCCGGGGCCGCGCGGACCCTGAGGTGCTCTCCGGTCTCGTCGTAGTCGAGGAAGGCGCAGAGCGAACCGGGGTGCGCGTAGTGGACCATCTCGGCGATGCGCTCCAGGACCTCGTCGAGGGGGCGGCCCAGGCCGAGTGCCTCGAGCACGTCTTTCTGGTCCTCGACCAGCTCCTCGTCCCGACGCCGCTCGGTGACGTCGCGCAGCAGGATCATCCTCCCGCCGTCGGCGGTCTCCGCCACGCGGGCTTCGACGATTCGCCAGCTCAGCGCTTCCCTCAGCGTCCAGGAGTGCTGGCCCGCTGCGGGCATGGCCAGTGGCTCTCCATCCTCGTCCCAGGCCAGGTCCTGCACGCGCCTCCCGCCGAGGTCCTCGCCGAGGAGCGCCTGGGCGCCGGCGTTGGACCACTGCACGCAGCCCTCGGGGCTGAGCGAAAGGGCAGGGGTCGGCAGGGCATCCAGGAGCAAAGCCCCGCCGTATAACCGGGCCAGATCTCAGCCGTAGTAGAGCTCGCTGAGCAGGTAGTTGAGCAGCACGCAGGTGACGGCGCTGACGACGCAGGCTCGATTGGTGGCGCGCCCGACGCCCTCGGGTCCGGGGGCGCTGTGGAAGCCCTGGTAGCAGCTGACGAGGCAGATCACGACGCCGAAGAGGAGGGCCTTGAACAGGGACCAGAAGACATCGCCCGGCTCACTGGCGGCGAGGGCGTGCTCCATGAAGGTCGAGCCGTTCAGCCCCAGCTGCAGCGTGGCGACGAGGTAGCCGGCGCCGACCATCGTCGCGATGCTCACAGCCGTGAGCGCCGGCATGGCCAACAAGATGCCGAGGAAGCGGGGGGTCACGAGGTGCCCGCGGGGCTCGACGGCCATGACCTCGAGCGCGTCGATCTGCTCGCGGATCCTCATCACGGCGATGGCGCTCGCCATCTCGGTGCCGGCCTTGGCCGCGACCATGCTCGCCGCGATGATCGGCGCGAGCTCCCGCATGCCGGCCAGGGCGACGAACATGCCCACCATCTGCTGGCCGCCCAGTGGCTCGAAGGCGCTGTGACCCTGGAGGCTGAGGTTCGTGCCGACGAAGCCGGCGATCACGAGCAGGATCGGCAGGCTCTTGATCCCGATGTTGTAGGCCTCGACGACCGCTCGGGACAGCGGCCGGTGGCTGGATGGCACCGCTCGAAGGAAGTCGATCGTGAAGAAGGCGAAGCGGCCGACGCCGGCGATCCACCCGCTCATCCGACCGCCCCGAACAGCGCGCTCGTCAGGAAGTAGTTCGCCGTGATGAAGACGATGGTCGCCCAGACGACCGTGTCGTTCACGGCCCGCCCGACCCCCGCCGCGCCGCCCGTGGTCGTCCAGCCCTGGTAGCAGGCGACCAGGCCGATGATGGCTCCGAAGATCGTGGTCTTGAGGACGCCGCCCCACAGGTCGACGGGGCTCGTGAAGGCCCAGAGCTCAGCCAGGAAGACGCCGGCTTGCTCGCCCTTGAACAAGACCGCCGTCACGAAGCCGCCGGTCAGCCCCGCGACGCTGCCAGCCAGGTTCAGGATCGGACAGGCCAGGGTGAGCGCGAGGACCCTCGGCACCACGTGGTAGGCCAGCCCGTCGACCGCCATGACCTCGGTCGCGTCGAGCTCCTCCTTGATGCGCATCGAGCCGAGCTCGGCGGCGAAGGAGCTGCCGCCCTGGGCCGCGACCAGCACGCTGGCCAGGACGGGGCTGAGCTCCCTCAGGACCGCGACGCTGATCAGGCTGGCCAGCATGCGGTGGGCGCCGAAGAGCTCGAAGATCGACAGGCCCTGGAGCGCCATGACCATGCCGAAGGGGAAGACGACCGCGGTGACCGGCAGCAGGCAGCGGATCACCACCGTCCAGCAGTGGCGAGCGGCGGGCCGAAGGAACCAGGGCCCCACGAAGACGCGGGCGCCGACCTGGCCCGACCAGATCGCGAACCGACCGATCGCGGCGAGATGCTGCACGAAGGGCCATTTAGCCGGTTAGGGAAGCGGCATGTGGATGCTGCTGATCGGGCTGGTTTCAGCCGAGGACAACTGGACGACCGAAGCCGTGGAGCTCTTCCGCTGGCCCGGCTCGACCGACGACAACCCCATCGTCGCCACCGTCGAGGCCGACACCAAGGTCGAGGTCCTCTACGTCGAGGGCGATCGAAACCGCGTCCGGGCCGGCCAGGACCTGGGCTGGACCGACGCGGTCCTCCTCACCGAGGAGGCCCCGGAAGGCGCCGGCAGCTTGCTGGAAGGCCTGGAGATTGCTCCCCCTTCCTTGCCCTTCTGAGCGTAGGCTCTCCTCGTGGTCGGGCTCTTTCGACGGGACGTGACGGTCGCGGTCCTCGCATCGGGGTCCGCAGGGAACTGCACCTACGTCGGTGACGGTCGCGCTGGCGTCCTGATCGACTGCGGGATCTCCACGCGACGCATCCTGTCGCGCATGGAGGGCCTGGGCCTGGCGAACTGGCCGATCGACGGCGTGCTGGTGACCCACGAGCACAAGGATCACATCGGCGCCGCGCGGGTGCTGTCCGATCGCCTCTGCAGGCTGCAAGGCAAGCAGGTGCGGGTCCACATGACCCGTGGCACCCACGAAGCCGCGGACCCCCGCTGCATCCCGAAGGAGGGCGTGCGCTTCGTCGAGTCCGGCAAGCCGCTCCGGATCCGCCACCTCCAGGTGATCCCCTTCACCGTCCCCCACGATGTGCTCGATCCGGTCGCCTACAAGGTCACCTGCGGCGAGGTCACCGTCGCGGTCATCACAGACCTCGGCCGGCCCACTGCGCTCGTCGCGCGGCAGATGCGGGACTGCGACGTGCTGGTGCTCGAGTTCAACCACGACCTCGAGCAGCTGATGGAGGGGCCCTATCCTTGGCACCTCAAGCAGCGGATCCGCAGCAACCACGGCCACTTGAGCAACGAGCAGGCCGCGAAGCTGTTGACCAGCGGGCTGGGCAAGAAGCTCAAGCACGTGACCCTGGCGCACCTCTCCGAAGAGAACAACGCGCCGCACAAGGCCCACGCCGCCTGCCGCCGAGCCCTCGACGCCGCGGGCGCGGGTCACGTCAAGATCCACGTGGCCTCCCAGGAGGGCGTCACGGACCCCCTGAGGTTCGCCACGAACGTGTGGTGATATTGCGCACTTGGCCGAATCCGGCGAAACTGCGTCCATGACACTGCTCGTGCTCCTGACCGGATGTGCGCACCAGGTGGCCTGGAAGGTGGCCCCCGCGCCGGCGGTGAACGTGGACGTCGCCACGGTCTCGGTCGCCGCGGAGGGCGCCGACTGCAAGGACCTCGCGAACGCCGTACTGGCCGAGATGGACGCCCGCCCAGGCGTCGAGATCGCCCCCGATGCGCCGACCACATTGCTGGTCCGAGACTGCGATGAGTTCCTGGCCACCATCGTCGAGGTCCGCGGCGAGGTCGACATCAACGAGGTCGAGCGCCGCCGGGTCACCGTCGAGGGCACCGGCAACGCGACCATCGAGGTGCGCTCCGGCGACATGGTCATCGGCACCCTCAACCCGCAGGCCTTCCACGCCGAGTCCAGCAACTGGGCCGACGAGGGCCGCATCCCCGCGCCGCGGGCCCGCGCCGTGAGCGCCGCCTTGGACGAGGGGCTCGCCGAGCACGTCGCCGACGACCTCGCACCCCTGCCCGCCGAGCTCTCCCGTCGCATCTACGCCAAGCCGGAGCCCGGCACCGCCCAGGCCCTGCACAACGAGGCCGTCGCCGCCGAACGCACCGGCGACCTCGACCTGGCGATGAAGCTGGCTCGGGAGGCCTACGCGGCCAACCCCTCCGCCCGGAGCATGCGCTACCTCGAGGACCTCGAGGCCCACGCCTCGACCGTGGGCTACGCGCTGAACAGTCAGTAGTAGGCTCGCGCGATGGAAATCCATCGCGTCGGCATCCTGACGGGGGGCGGGGACGCTCCGGGACTGAACGCGGTCATCCGCGCCTTCGTGAAGCGGGCCGTCGGCCAGCTCCGGTGGCAGGTGATCGGCATCGAGGACAGCTTCGACGGGGTCCTCGAGCGGCCCTTCCGTGTCGTGGAGCTGACGCCGCGATCATGCAGTGGCTTGCTGGCTCGCGGGGGCACCGTGCTTGGCACGACGAACCGCGGGGACCCCTTCGCCTACCGGGACCGCGGGGATGTCTCGACCGCAATCGCCGAGGCCTGCGAAGAGCTGGGTCTCGAGGGCCTCGTCGTCATCGGCGGGGACGGCACGCAGAAGATCGGCTTGCGGCTGATGAAGGAGCGGGGCGTCCAGGTCGTCGGCGTGCCGAAGACCATCGACAACGACCTGAGCGCCACGGACTACACCTTCGGCTTCCAGTCCGCCGTCGACGTGGCGAGCGAGGCCCTCGACCGGCTGCACACCACCGCCGAGTCCCACGACCGCGTGCTCATCCTCGAGGTCATGGGCCGCGACGCCGGGCACATCGCGCTGCACGCGGGGCTGGCCGGGGGCGCGGACTGCATCGTCATCCCGGAGATCCCGTACTCGATCGACGGCATCGTGCGGAAGATCGAGAAGCGGCGGGCGCTCGGTCGGCTCTTCACGCTCATCGTCATCGCCGAGGGCGCCCGACCCGCGGGAGGCGAGGGGAGTTCCCACGTCCGACCCCATGGCAAGGGCACGGTTCGCGTGGGCGGACCCGGTCCTCGACTGGCCGAGGAGATCGCCGCAGCCATCGACGTCGACGTGCGCGTCACGGTCCTGGGCCATATCCAGCGCGGCGGCTCTCCGATCCCCTACGACCGGGTGCTCGCCACCCGCTTCGGCGTGCGCGCCGTCGATCTGGTGGCCGAGGGACGCTGGGGCGAGATCACGGTGCTGAGGAACGGCGCCGTCATCGGCGTTCCCATCGAGGAGGCCACGAGCACCTACCGCCTGGTCGACCCGAACGGCGAGCTGGTCGAGACGGCACGTGCCGTGGGCATCGAGTTCGGCAGCTGAGAGCGGGTTGAAGAGCCACGCGCTCGGAGCGGACATGGTCAGAGGCACATCTCGTAGCTTCCCGAGTAGTAGAAGCTGACGACACCCTCGTCGTAGCGCTCGCAGTCGTATCCAGCGATCAGGCCCCGGTCGTTGTCGCTAATGCTGACCGCGACCCCTTCGACGTCGACGCCCTTCTCTGTCTCGATCGCGTAGCCCCCCGCGTTGGCCTCGATGACCCCGCCGTCGATGTAGACCTTGCCCCAGCTGTCCGCGCGCACCGCCGGTCCGCTGGTGCCGATGAGTCTCACGTCCCGGAGTGTCAGCGTCGTGTCGGCGTAGTCGTGGATCCAGCCGATCCCGGAGCCGACGTTGCCCACGAAGTCGCTGGTTTCGATCACGACCTCGGCCCCCTCGTTCAACCAGAACAGCCCGAGCGCTCCAAAGGGCGCTTCATTGCTCTCGAAGGTGCTCCCCTGGACCAGGACCTCCGCGCCGCGGACCTGCACCACGCTGCCGAAGGCGTCGGGCAGTGTGTTGTTCTCGACCACCACCTGGGACAGGAGCACGTCCTCTTCGGCGCTCACCACCAGGGCCTTGGAGTTGTTGCGCCCGAGCGATTGCCGCAACACCAGGCCCTCGAGAACGACGGAGCGGCCCTGGATCACGACGCCCTCCGGGGCTTCGACGATGGTGAGATCCCGCACGGTGACGGCGGCACCCTCGGTGCTCCGCACATAGAGCGCCGGGTAGGGGTCGTCGTCCAGATCGCGCGCTCGCAGCTCGACGTCAGGCTCTCCGCTCAGGGTGCCGATTGTCAGGTCGCCCAGCAGGTCCCGGATGTCGAGAGGATCCTCGTGGGTCCCGGCACAGAGGAGCAGCGTGCCGCCACCCACGGCATCGGCGGCGGCGTCCTCCAGCGTCAGGTGAGGCACCTCGTCAACCAACGCGACCGCGTCCGCGGGGCAAGGGTCGGACGAGGGGGTGGAGGTGGTGGTGGCCTCGTTCGGGGCACAGGCGAAGAACAGCAGGAGTGGCATGACGACCTCTGAGAACAGGCTATTGCCCGTCGCCGGGCGCGACTGTCGCAGAGTGTCGCGGCTACTTGGCGGCCTCGAGGTAGTCGTCGCCGCGGATCTTCGCGAAGTCCTTGATGTGCCCCCAGATGGCCTTGACGCCGCGGGCCGCGTAGTCGAGGTCCTCGGCCGTGCGGATCTCGAGCAGCTGTCGGGCCACGAACTTCGGGTGCATGTAGAGCTTGTAGAACTGGCCGGCCATCTGGACGACCTCCTCGGAGTCCATGTCGGTCAGGACACAGACCGGCTCCGTCATGTCGTAGCGCTCGTACTCGGTCTCCTCGAAGCGGATCCAGCCGTTGCGGTTGCACAGCTCGAAGAGCGGGGTGCCCGGGTAGGGCATCACGACCGTCGCCTGGAGGTGGTGGGCCAGGCCGTTGTGCATGAGGTAGCGGGCGAGGTCCAGGGTCTCGAGCGCGTCCTCCTTGGTCTCCCAGGGGTAGCCCACCATCATCGTCAGGTGAGGCTGCAGACCGGCCATCGAGGCCATCTTGCAGCCCTCGACGATCTGCTCGCGGGTCAGCGACTTGTCGAGGATGTCGATCGTCCGCTCGCTGGCGGACTCGATGCCGAGGATGAGCTTGCGGAAGCCCGCCTTCTTCATCAGCCGGACGTTCTTCTCGGTGAAGTAGTCGAAGCGGAAGTTGCAGTCGAAGATGACCTCTTCGTTGAGCTTCCGGTCGATCATCTCGTTGCAGAGCCGCACGAGCCAGTTGCCGGTGGGCAGCGCCCCGGTGTCGTCGAAGATCTCCTTGGCGCCGTAGCGGCGGACGAGCATCTCCATCTCGTCGGCGAGGTGCTCGGGGCTGACCGTCGAGAACTTCGGGTAGGTCACGGTCCAGCTGCAGAAGGTGCACTTGCCGTAGGGGCAGTCCCGACCCGCCATCGTCCAGAGGAAGGGCAGGCGCTTCTTCCACTTCTCGAAGTAGAGGTGCGCGTTGGTCAGGTCCCGGTCCATCCACGGCAGCGACTCCAGGTCGTAGATCTGCTCGTAGGGAGCGGTCTGGGCCCAGGTGCCGTCGTCGTTCCGGTAGGCGATGCCCGACTCGAGCGCGGTGCCCTCGTCGAGGTAGCGGACGATGCTGCGGAGCGAGAAGTCGTAGTCGCCGCCGACGATGCAGAAGTCGACGCGGCTGTGGTCCATCGTCTCGCCGGGGTTGCCGGCGATGTGGTCTCCGAAGAGCACGACCTTGCAGCCGGGCACGAGCTGCTTGATGCGCTCGGTGATGGCCCAGTGCTGGCGCACCACGGGGGACTTGGTCTCCATCGCGATGAGATTCGGTTGAAAGTCCGTCAGCAGCCGGACGAACTGGCTCCAGTCCCTGTGCTCGGCGATGCAGTCGTTCCACAGGACCTCGTGGCCCATCGAACGGATGAGCGTCGCCGCGGACGCAGGCACGCAGGGGTACAGGTAGCTCGGCTCGTGGAACCACTGGAACTGGCGGTTCTGCGTGAGCATGGGGCTGCCCTTGCCTTCCAGCGGCGGGTAGCTGACCATCACGCGCATCGAGGTGCCTCCAGCCCCCGTTCTTAGCACGTCTGCGCTGGGGTAAGCTCGCCCTCGTGGCGCACTCCGACGAGCCTGTCGAGCCTCCCCAGGAGGTCATCGACAACCAGACGCTGTTCCCGGGCTTCGACGGGAACTGGTCCATCGAGTCGGGTCAGCCGACCGCCGAGCGGCCGGTGACGCTTCAGTCGTCGGTGGACGAGGACATGGAGCAAGACGCTCTGGCTCTGCCCATGGAGCGCTACCAGGAGCTCGGTGTCCTGGGCATCGGCGGGGCCGGCGAGGTCCGCCAGGTCCTCGATCGGACCCTGAATCGGCTCATCGCGGTGAAGACCCTGCGCAGCGTCTACGCGCACAACGAGCAGATGGTCCGCCGCTTCATCCACGAGGCCCAGATCGTCGCCCAGCTGGAGCACCCGGCCATCGTCCCGGTGCACGACCTGGGCAAGCTGCCCGATGGTCAGTGGTTCATCACCATGACCGAGATCCGGGGCCAGGACTTCGACAAGCACATCCGCCGCTTCCACCATCGACGGGCGGGGGGACCGCTGGGAGGCGTGCACGCGGGCTGGTCGCTCCGCCGGATGATCGACACCCTGAACACCATCTGCCAGGCGGTCGGTTTCGCCCACACAAAGGGTGTCATCCATCGGGACCTCAAGCCCGAGAACGTCATGATCGGAGACCACGGCGAGATCTACGTCGTGGACTGGGGCCTCGCGAAGATCATCGGCTCGGACGAGCGCGAGGAGTACGACGCCCTCCTCTCCGAGCAGGGCGACCACTGGGAGGACGCTTCACCGGCCCAGACTCGCTACGGCGTCGTCGCCGGGACGCCGGCCTTCATGCCTCCGGAGCAGGCACAGGGCAGGCACGACGAGCTCGGACCGTGGTCGGATGTGTGGTCGCTCGGCGGCATCCTCTACTGCATCCTCTACGGCCGTACGCCCTACTCCGGCAGCGCGCGCGAGGTCATCGAGAAGGTCCGCAAGGGGCCTCCGAATCCGCGCGAGGGCGAGGTCCCGGACGCCCTGGTCGAGATCTGGCGCAAGGCCATGAGCATGGACCCGGGCAAGCGCTACCCCTCGGCGTCCGCAATGGGCGAGGTGCTCGTCTCCTTCATCGAGGGTGCCCTGGCGCGCGATCGAGCTCGCAAGCTCGTGGGCCTGGGCCGGGAGTTGATGGAGGGCGACCTGCCCGCGGCGAAGACCAACGCGCGGATGAAGCGCAACGCGGCGCGGAAGCGTGTCCAGCTCCTGCGGCCGACGGACACCCTGGAGGCCAAGGAGCAGGCCTGGCGCCTCGAAGAGGAGGCGGAGCGACTCACCGACGACGTCGACCGCATCTATCGCCGGGTCGCCGGACGCGGGCGCGCGGCCCTGGCCCAGGTCCCCGACCTGCCCGAGGCCCGGGAGCTCATGGCCGACCTCTACAGAATGCGCGCAGAGGACGCCGAGGAGGATGGGGATCGCAAGAGCATGAAGGAGCACCACGCGATGCTCGCCGAGCACGACGACGGCAAGCACCGAGACTTCCTGCGTGCCGAGGGCAGCTTCAGCGTGACGACCCACCCGCCGGTCGCCGAGGTCCGCCTCTACCGCTTCGAGATGGAGGCCCGACGGCTGCATCCCAAGCCCTTCGGCCACCCCTTGAAGACGCCGGTCGACAAGGTGCAGCTGCCCGAGGGCAGCTACCTCGCCATCCTCCGAGCCGAGGGCTGTGAGCCGGTCCGCTACCCGGTCGAGGTGAAGCGGGGAGAGCACTGGACCTCGCAGGCTCCGGGCAAGACCCCGACCCCGGTCGTGCTGCCGACCAAGGGCAGCATCCCGCAGGGCGACCGCTACGTGCCCTCCGGTTGGATGCTGAGCGGTGGAGACTCCGAGGCGAGGGGGGCCCTGGGTCGTCGCCGGCTCTGGATCGACAGCTTCATGCTTCGTGACCGGCCGGTGACGCACATCGAGTACCTGGCCTTCCTCAACGACCTCGTCGCGCGGGGCCATGCCAGCTCGGCCAGCGCCTACTGCCCGACCATCGTGATGAAGGGCGAGGAGCCCCAACCGCTCTATGCCTGGAAGATCGACGGCTGGGACGAGCGGAACGGCAAGTGGACCTTGCCCCCCGGTGGGGCGGACGTCGTGATCTCCGGGGACGCACCGGTCGTCTACGTCGACTGGTACCAGGCCAACGCCTATTGCCGGTGGATCGGCATGCGGACCGGCTTGCCCTGGCGTCTCCCGGGCGAGCTCGAGCGGGAGAAGGCCGCGCGAGGGGTCGATGGCCGCGCCTACCCCTGGGGCGACGTCAGCGACCCGGCCTTCCACTGCATGTCGCTGTCGCCACTGGAGCACCCCGGAGCGCCCCCCACCGGGGACTTCCCGGTCGACTCGAGCCCCTACTTCATCCACGGCCTGGCCGGCGGGGTGCGCGAGTGGTGCGCCGACCGCTTCCAGCCCTACGGCCCGAAGATGCAGGGCTCTCGAGCGATTCGGCCGGAGCCCCCGGACAGCGACAGCCTGCGCAAGACGAACCATGCTCCGCGTCGCGTCGTGCGGGGCGGCGCCTGGGACCTCGACGACTCGACCTGTCGGGGCGCTTCCCGCGCCGGCCTCGACCCGGACCGGGCCCACAACAACCTCGGCTTCCGGATCTGCCGGTCGGTGTGAGGGCTCAGAACTTCAGCCAGGCGTCCTCGAGCGGGTAGCCGTTGCCCAGCAGGCCCATGCCCTCGAGCGTGTCGTGCATCTGGCGCCAGCGGACCTCGGTCATCGCGCCGAGGCCGTCGGTTCCGACCAGGAAGGGCTCCTGCTTCTTCGTGATGCACTCGAGCAGCGCGGGGGTCATGTCCGGGTTCAGCTCCGAGATGCGGGCGTTCGCTCGGCTCGGGTCGGCGATGTAGGCCTCCCACGCGGTGTGCGTGGCCTTGACGAAGTCCTCGGTCCAGGGAGGCGGTGGCTGGGTCACGGCGAGGATCGAGCCGTAGGGGTTCCAGCCGGCGTCGGCGGCGCGCAGGAAGCGGACCTCGGCGCCCTTGGCCTCGGCGATGCAGGGCTCGCTCGTGATGAAAGCCTGCTGGGCGAAGGCCTCGTCGGCCAGGAAGGGGCCGATTGAGCCGGAGTAGGGGACTCGGTTCACCCCCTTGTCGTCCCAGCCGTACCTCTGCGCCAGGTAGGTCTCCATCGGCGAGCCGGGCTCGATGGCGATGGTGCCCTCGAGGTCTTCGAAGGACCCGGCGCCGCCGGCATGAACCATCACCCCGTTCGGGGCCAGCTGGAAGGCCGGCCACGCGGCCGTGACCATCAGTCGCTTGTCCCGCTTCAGCAGCAGGTCGTCCGCCGCGGTGATGGCCGCTTCGACCTGGTCGGTGCGTAGGAGCTGCAGAGTGGGCGCACCCGGTCCACCCGGGATGATCTCGACCTCGAAGCCGGCGCGCTCGTAGTGGCCGCCCAGGACCCCCTCGTAGAAGCCGCCGAACTCGGCCTCCGGGAACCAGTTCAGCGCCAACCGGATCGGGATCGGCCCGGTCCACTCAGGGGTGGTCTCGACCTCGCCGCCCGTGCACGCCAACAGCCAGAACATCACTCGCTCCCACCTTGCCAGCGGCCGATTGTACGGGCCTCGACCAGGCGCACCGTGCCGAACAGGATCAAGGCCAGGCCCGTGCTCGCGATGATGGCCGCAAACGTCAGCGGGGTGTCCGCCGATCCGGCCGAGCGAATGACCAGGTTGCCGAGCGATGCAGGCGAGCCGTTGCTGCCGACGAACTCGCCGACGATGGCGCCGATCACGCTCAGGCCCACCGCTGCCCGATAGCCGGTGAAGAGGAAGGGCAGGGCGCTGGGCCACCGCAGCAGGCGCAGCTCCTGGAAGCGGCTCGCACCGTAGAGGCGAAACAGCTCGACCTGGGCAGGGTCCGCGGCTCGCAGGCCCTGGTTCGTCGCGGTCAGGATCGGGAAGAAGCAGACGATCGCCGAGGTCGTGATCGCCACCGGCGTGCCGTAGCCGAGCCAGACGACCAGCAAGGGCGCGATGGCGATGATCGGCACGGTCTGCAACAGCAGGGCGTAGGGGTAGAGCGCACGCTCGATCCACCGGGAGCGCTGGAACAGGGCTGCGCCCCCGATCGCGAAGACGCTGGCTGTGCCGAGTCCGGCCAGGCTCGCGAGGAAGGTCGTCCAGGTCGCTTCGCCCACGCGATCCCGTTGGGTCCAGGCGGACTCGGCGACCTCCAGCGGCGTGGGAAGCAGGACCGGAGGCATCCTCGCGGCCACAGCCCACCACGCCGCCAGGGCCACGATGGCGACGAGCAAGGGGAGAGCGCGCTTCACAGGGCCCCCTCGAGCTGACGGACCAGATCGCCCAGGCCGGCGTCGTGGACCCGTCGAGGCCGTGGGAGCTCGATGTGCAGGTCCAGCCGGATCCCGACCGGCGGCCCCCCCAGGACCACTACGCGGTCCGCGAGCACGACGGCCTCGTCGACGTCGTGGGTGACCAGGAGCACCGTGCGGCCCCCCAGCTTGTCGAGGAAGGTGTCCCGAACCCGGCGCCGGGTGATCGCGTCGAGGGCGGCGAAGGGCTCGTCCATCAGGACCAGACCCGGCGAGGTGACGAGGGCCCGCGCCAGCGAGGCCCGCATCTGCTGTCCACCGCTCAGCTGCGAGGGCAACTTCGAGGCGTGCTCGGCGAGCTCCACGTCGGCGAGCGCAGCGTCGACGTCGCCGGAGGCCCCCAGCTCGACGGGCAAGGCGACGTTCTCGCGCAGGCTGCGCCAGGGCAAGAGCGTCGGCGCCTGGAAGACGAAGGCGCAGGGGTCCGCGCTCCGGGTGACCTGACCTCCGGTCGGCTCCAGCAGCCCCGCCGCGAGGCGCAAGAGCGTCGACTTGCCGCAGCCGCTGGGGCCGACGAGCGCGGTGATGGCGCCGGTCTGGACCTCGAGATTGAGCTCCTCGGCCAACGGCGTGCCGTCCGGCCAGTGAAACGACGTGCTCTCGAAGCGCACTCCCATGCCCGGAAGGCTATGCGAAGCGCCAAGGAGTGAGCGATGTCCGACCCCACCGATGCCCTCGCCGAGGCCCGCGCTCTCGAGGAAGCCGGGCAGCACGCGGCGGCCCAGGAGGCGGCGCTCCGGGCCGTGCTCAAGCTGCGTGAGGACGAAGGCGATCGGCCGGGTCTGGTCGAGGTCCGCCACCAGCTGGCCCAGGTCCTGCTGCTCCAGGACCGCGGCGCCGAGGCCCTCGGCGAGGTCCAGGCAGGTCTGGAGCTCTGTGATCGGGCCGGCGAGGAGGCCGAACGCGCAGCGCTGCTGGTGCTCTCCGCCCAGATCGCGGTGGTCCAGGACAACCCCGTGCGCGCCCTGGCCGTCGCGAAGCAGAGCGTGACCCTGGCGCGCCAGGGCAACAAGCGCCGGGTGCTCATCGACGCGCTCGTGCAGTACGCGCTGTTGGACTCGGACGCCGAGACCGCTCGGGCCCTGCTCGAGGAAGCCCTCGACGGCGCCGAGCTGTTGAAGGAGCTCCCGCTCAGGGCGCGCATCCTCCAGCAGCTGGCGGGCATCGAGGCCGGGCTCGGCTTGATCGACGACGCCCTCGGTCGCCTCCGCTACGGCGCGGAGACCTGGGCGGAGCTCAAGGAGCCGGGCGAGCAGCTGGAGGCCTTGCACGCGGCTGGAGAGATCGCGACGACCCACGGTCGCCACCCAGAGGCCATCGACTTCGGGCTCTTGCAGCAGCGCATCGCGGCGGCGCTCCAGGAGCCCTCGGCCCTCGGCGCTGCCCGCTTCGTCACAGGGCAGCGTCGCCTCGCGGCGGGCGACCTCGAAGGGGCGGCCTCCGACTTTCGTGGCTCGATCGAGGCCTACCCGATGCGCGAAGCCAAGGGCGTGGGAGGGGCCATGCTCGGCCAGATCCTCGCCGCCCTGGGCCGTGTGGACGAGGCGCGCGCGGTGCTCAGGCAGGCGCGGACCGACCTGGAGGGCACCGACGGGGTGGGGGAGATCGACTCCATCCTCGCCGCCCTGGGATGAGCTGGCAGCCCTTTCATCGGAGCAAGGAGCAGGCCGCCACCCTGGACGGCATCCGGAGGCGGGCACGCGAAAACCCAGGCGCCACCGCGGTCTTCGACCTGGACGGGTGCCTCTTCGACACCCGGCCTCGTCAGGTCTACATCCTGCGCGAGTACGCCAACCAGTTCGGCGTGTGGCCGCTCTACGCCGTGGGCGTCGAGCACTTCGTCGACTGGCACCTCGACAACACCTTGCGGAACGCAGGCCTCGAGGCCTCGCTCATCGACCAGCTGCGCAAGCCCCTGGGCGCCTTCTGGTGGGACCGCTTCTTCGACGGCGACTATCTGGTCCACGACCTGCCGATGCCCGGCTCGGTCCGGCTCGTGCGCGACGTGCGGCTCGCCGGCCTGCGCTGTGTCTACCTGACCGGTCGTCACACGCCCATGCGGGCCGGCACGGAGGCGGCGCTGCGGCGTCACGGCTTCCCCTTCGACGACGATCGGACCGAGCTCATCGTGAAGCGCCACATCGACGACGACGACACGGTCTACAAGCGCCAGGCGCTGGAGAGCATCCAGGGCGAGATCGTGCTCTTCCTCGACAACGAACCGAGCAACGTGAACGCCTTCGCCGACAGCCACCCCGAGGCCCTGGTCGTCTGGCTCCGGACCGACCACAGCCCTCGTCCCGTCCGCGTGTACGGAAACTTGCCAAGGCTTTTCGGCTTCTTGTCCTGAGCGCCTTTACATACCCGGCGTGGCACGGGCACATTCCGGCCACTGACTCGGAGTGGTCCCATGCTCTTGCTCGCGCTCGCGTGCACCCAATCCGCAGACGACAACGAGGCCCCGGTCCTCCAGGTCGTCACCCCCGACGGAGACTGGACGCCGGCTACCGCCGGAACCGGGAGCGACTCGCCGATCGTGCCCGGCGTGCCGAACATCGACGACGACGACGGCGATGGCACCCAGGACTTCGCTCAGGGCGTGAGCGACGACCCCGAATTCGCCGAGTTCACGGTGCTGCCTGTGAACGCCTCGTCGCTGAGCCTCGACGTGGGTGAGGGCGAGCTGGTCCGCGTCTGGAAGAACGGGGAGCTCATCCTCTCGGACGCGCTCCCGACGGCCTCGCTGAACAAGAACAAGAAGCCGGTCACGCTCTACGCCGAGTTCGGGGACTACCTGGCGGTGGGCATCCTGACCGTCACGGACGACGTCACCGGCGAGTCCATCGAGGTCGAGCTGCGCGGCGCTCCGCTCATCCTGAACCACCACCTCCAGCCCAGCGAGCTGGTCGCGTCGATGCCCACGAACAGCCAGTGGGGCGACAACGATCAGATGATCGAGACCTTCGAGTCCGTGCTGCCCGAGGGCGGCTTCCTGCGGGTCAAGGAGGGCCGCTACCAGGGCGACGTCTGGGTCCAGGACGAGATCGAGTTCGGCACACTGACCGCCGAGGACCACCGCGTGGACCTGGTCATCGACTCCATCCGCAATGGCCAAGGCGGCGCGGGCGCGGGCCTCGACGACCTCGCCGAGGACGAGTTCGAGGGCCCCGACTTCCTGCTCGGAGAGTGGGGCGAGGGCCGCGCGACCAGCCAGGACAGCTTCGGCAACCTGGAGATCTCGCCGCCGGTCGAGGGCTACCCCTTCGGGCGCATCTACTACGGGAGCAACGGCGGGCGGTACGCGCCGGCGGATGGCCTCGTCGAGTTCCTGGAGAGCCAGCAGGTCCAGGACCCCTTCATCCTCGACGCCACCTGGCTCTGCGTCGGCCACGTCGACGAGTACCAGAGCTTCATTCCGGACGCCTCGAGCGACAAGGGCTTCAAGCTGATCTGGTCCGACGTGCCCTCGGCCATCGCGCTCCTGGAGTCGATGGACCCGGACACGAAGCTGCCTCGCTACCGCTCCGGCCACGGCTACGCGACCGTAGGCGACATCCTCGAGGACAACGGGCTGATGAACTACAACGAGGAGCTCCAGGAGGACTACCTCGACCCGGAGCTCGAGGGCTTCATGGCCGAGCTGGGACTGAGCGACGAGGACGTGATCAAGATCCCGGCGCTCTTCGAGGAGGTCGGCTGGTGCGGCAACACGGCGCTGGCCCTCATCCCCGGCATGGCGAACCTGATCGTCGCCGAGGACGCCGCCGGGCAGACCACGCTCTTCGTGCCCGACCCCTTCTTCCGCACGAGCGAGAGCGACTACGCCAGCGACCCGATCGTCCAGTCGTTCACCGAGGCGATGCCTTCGGAGCTCCGCATCGAGTGGATCGACGACTGGGACGTCTACCACCTGGGCATGGGTGAGGTGCACTGCGGCACCAACGTCGTGCGAACCCCTGCGGACGATGCCACCTGGTGGCTCGACGCCCGCCACCTGATCTCGGAGTGATGATGCTCTTCCTGCTCTCCACCGCGCTCGCATTCGACGCCACCTCTCCCGCTGCCGAGGCCGTCCTCGACATGGAGCCGCGCACCACCCGCGCCGGCTTCCTGAAGCTCCAGGGACCGGCCCTCGAACACCCGGACGCTGCCGAGGCCCTCGCGTGGCGCCTGGCCCACGTCGAGGAGCCTCTCGAGGTCCAGGCTGCGGTCGCGCGAGCCCTCGCTGCCACGGGTGAGGCGGAGCTCGTCATCGATGCCCTGGCCGGCCAGGACCACCCGGAGGTCCGTGGTCCCTTGCTGGATGGCTTGAGGAGGGCGGACGACGCCGAGTCGCTCGCTGCGCTGCGGGCCGAGTTGAGCTCGGACCATGTCGATCTCCGCATGGAGGCTGCGCGCGTCCTGTCCTACCGAGCGGACGCCGGTCCGGCCCTCGTGTTCGCGCTGTATGACCCGGCCCCCGAGGTCCGCGGCACCGCCGCGCGCGGGATCGGCTGGATCGACTACGACGCCGGCTTCGACGCGCTGGTTCCGCTTCTCGGCGACGCGGATCCCGAGGTGGTGAAGCACGCCGATCGCAGCCTGGACCGCCTCGACGCGGCTCGGGCGGCGGAGCTGCGCTGACCGAAGCGGTCCTGCTGGCCGCGTGGCCCGCCGAGCACGACCACGCCTTCGAGGCCATCGTCGAGGCTCTGCAGGCACACGACGTCCCCGTCTGGATCTGCACCTCGGCCGAGACCGAGCGGGTCGAGGCGCTCGTCGACGACGTCCGCTGGCTCGACTGCGAGGCCGAGAGCATCTGGATGCGCGACTACGGACCCATCCCCGTGATCGACGGCCAGGAGCGTCTCCACGCCGACGCCCGCTACTACGGCTTTCGCCCCAACGACGACGCGGTGCCCACCGTGGTCGCGGACTTCCTGGCCGAGGACGTCGTCGAGATCGACCTGCCGCTCGAGGGCGGCAACCTCCTTCGCCACGAGGGCCTCTGCCTCGTCGGCTCGACGGTTCATGCCAACCACGCCTGGAGCGCCGAGGAAGCCGCCGTGCGTCTCGCCCCCGCCGACTGTGACGAGGTCATCTGGCTCGATCCCCTGGAAGGTGAGCCCACGGCGCACATCGACATCTTTACGGCGATCGTGGACGGGCGGGCCGTCGTCACCGACCCCGAAGCGGCCGAGCAGCTGTCCGAGGTGATCGAGGTCGTCGAGGTCGACTGGGATCACACGCCGGTCGGGGAGGCCTGGCCGAGCCTCACCAACGCGCTCGTGCTCGAGGACGTCGCCCTCGTGCCCACTTACAAGGGGCGCTCGACGCTGGCGGAGTGGGAGGCCCTCGTGCCGGACCGCGAGGTGGTCGGCGTCCCCGCCGACAGCCTGGTCGAGGCCGGCGGCGGCGTGCACTGCGTGACGCGCGAACTTCCAGCGATCGAGGAGGCGATGTCGCCTCCCGAGGGCTGCTCGGGGTGTGCCAGTGGCGGACGCGGAGCGGGCTGGCCCCTCGTCCTGCTTACGCTGACTTGTACTTGTGCAGGTCGAGGCCGGCTTCGTTCGCGAAGGTCTGCAGGCCCTTCTTGCGGATCGTCCGGAGAGCCCGCGTGCTGACGCGCAGCTGAACGAAGGTCTCCTCCTCCGGCCACCAGATGCGCTTCTTCTGGAGGTTCGGAAGCTGACGCTTCTTGGTCTTGATGTTGGAGTGCGAGACCTTGTTCGCGGTGTTCGGGCGCTTGCCCGTGAGGATGCAGCGGCGAGCCATCTTCGAATCCTTTTCGAGCCGCGGGTGCGGCGACGGTGGCCGTTATCTGGCCGGGGGCGTGCTCGCAAGCCCCTCGGCTTGTCGTACGCTCCCGCTCTTCGAGGTTCGTGGATGCGCTTGCTGACTGCCGCGCTCGCCCTGGTGCTCGGTGTGCTGATGCTCCTCGCGGCGGCCTATGCCGACGCGGCCGTGACGATGCTCATCGGCGCAGGCATCCCGGTGCCCGACACGGAGACCTCGCGCACCGCGGCCCGGCTGGTCGCCGGCGCGCTCGGCGCCACGTGCAGCGTCACCAGCGCCGTGGCCTTCTACCGGGGTGTCACGGACCGGAGCGGCCTCTACGTGCCCTACGCCGACGCGCTGAGTCGGGTGGCCGGTGAGTTCGGGCGAAAGGTAGAGATGCACCCGACCGACGGCCTCGGCTTCGCGAGCGGCGCCGAGGGGGTCCGCGTCGAGGTCCTCGTCCAGCCCTCCTCTCCGGGCTTCATCACGGTCTGGATGGAAGTGCCGGCGCGGCAGCGGCTCATGTTCCTGCCGACGCACAACGACGGATCCGAGGTCGACGACGCCGACTGGCGACTGGTCGGGCGCCGCGGGGGGTGGGTCATGCGCGCTCCGATGCCGAGCGTGGCTCGACCCCTGCTCGCCGACGGCGGGGTGGTGGACGACCTGCACCTTCTGATGGAGCACCCGGAGGTGCGCGCAGTCCGTCACGACCAGCGCGGGGTCGAGGTCCTGGCCGACCTGGTGCCGCCGGAGCGCCTCCAGGCCGTGCTGCGGGCAGCCCTCAACGTCGCGAGGAGGCTCCGCCGCGCGAACGGCTGACTTCCCTACAGATTGAAGTCGATGATGACCACGCCGCGATCGCCGTCGCGGTCCCGCTCATCGGGGCGCTGCTCGCGCTCCTCTTCACGCTGGCGGCGCTCTTCGTAGCGCGGATCGTCCTCGGGACGCGGCACGTGGATGCGCAATGGCTGGAGACCGGAGTCCCGCTTCTCTCGCTCCTGACGGATGCGCTCGATGATGAAGCTGTCGAGCATGGGAGCGGTCCACCTTGGGAGGTTGCGTCTGTAAGAAATATAGCACCGGGTCTTCATGGGGCAATTCCGCGCAGGCTCTGCCTGTCTCTACGGATCGAGCCCTTGGTTGTTCACCCTTCTTCCTCTCGACAAGACGCCAGCTCGAAGGTTCTCTCGGAGAGCTCGGTATAGAGCGCCGAGAGTCCAGGATGGACCTCGTCGATCGCCGCCTGATGTGCAGCAACGACCTCGCGATCACCGCGGGCGTGCGGACCGGTCAGCGCGGCAGCGGGCCCCTTCTCGGCGGCCTGTCGGATGCTCGCGATGGCGAGCGGGGCGAGGAGCCGCGGAGCCTCGATCGCCTCGACGCCGGCGTCGGCGAGCAGCTGGGCGGCGGCGTGCAGGAGCGTGGTGCCGAAGTTGCCCGCTACGACGGCGGCTGCGTGGTACAGCCGCCGGTCCCCGGGGACCTCGAAAGGGTGGAAGCCGATGTCCGTCGCGAGGCGTCGCGCGATGGCCTTGGCTTCTGGCGTGCCCGCGATCGCGGCCGGGACGTCCTGGACCGGGGGGAGGGAGACCTCGACGCCCGGAAAGGATTGCAGCGGGTGTAGGGAGCCGTGCTCCGGGTGCTTCTGGAGGGGCTCGAGGTCCGTCGCACCCGAGGCGTGAAGCACGACGGGTCCGACCGGAAGCGCCGCAGCGACCGGACCGATCGCATGGTCGGAGACCGTCAACCAGGCGACGTCGCAGTCCGGGAACTGCTGGCCGCGTGACCACGTGCGCACCTCGTAGCCGCGGGCGCGGAGGAGCTGTGCCATCGAGCCGCCGAGACGGCCCGGTCCCAAGATGCCGACCACCATGACGGCACTGCTATCCTCCCGCGGCCATGGCCGATCTCGTCCGCTACGACTGCGCCGAGGGCGTCGCGACCCTCACGCTGAACCGACCCGAGCGCCGCAACGCGCTGTCCGGCGACCTCGTCGATGCGGCGATCGAGGCCCTCGACCGCTTGGATCAGGACGCGGATGCGGTGGCGGCGGTGCTGACCGGCGAGGGCAAGGCCTTCTGCTCCGGCGGAGACCTGGCGGGCGGGATGATGGGCGACGGCGGCGTGCTCGAAGCCAGAAGGAGCCGTGGCCGCTTCGCCGAACTCCTGGCGGCCCTGCATGCCTGCGGAAAGCCCGTGGTCGCGGGCGTCAACGGAGACGCGCTGGGCGGGGGCTTCGGGCTGATGATGGCTTGCGACCTGGCGGTCGTGGCCCCGACGGCGCGGCTCGGAACGCCGGAGATTCGTGTCGGCCTGTTCCCCCACATCATCCTGGCGGAGCTCTCCAGGAACGTGCCTCGGAAGCGGCTCTTGGAGATGATCCTCACCGGTCGTCACCTGAGCCCCGACGAGGCGCTGTCCTGGGGGCTGATCAACGGGGTGGAGGACCCGGCCCTCGAGGGAGCCCATCGGCTGGCGTCGAGCATCGCGCGTCACAGCCCGGCGATCCTTCGGCTCGGCAAGGCGGCCTTCTACGACTCGGCCGAGCTGGAGTACGCAGCGGCGCTCCGGTACCTGCGGGAGCAGCTCGAGGCGAACCTCCTGGCCGAGGACGCCGCCGAGGGCATCACCGCCTTTCTTCAGAAGCGCGCACCCGAGTGGAGGGGTCGGTGACGATTCGAATCCTGGTGGCCGAGCGGGGCCCGATGGCCAGCCACCTGCACAAGTCCTTGCGGGCGACCGCCGCCGAGACCGTCGCGATCGACGCGGGCACCGAGCCCGAGCCGCCCTACATGGACGACGCCGACTACGCGATGGTCGTCCCCTCGCTGAACCGGGTCCAGGACGTGGTCTCCGCCGCCCTGGACGCCGGCTGCGACGCCGTCCACCCGGGCGTGGGGCCGGACGCGGAGTCTCCGGACCTCGCCAGGGCCTGCATGGAAGCGAACCTGGGCTACCTCGGGCCGATGCCCGAGCAGATCGCCGCGCTCGCCGACCGCTGGACCACCCGCGAGATCGCCATCGCGGCCGGGGTGCCGGTCGTGCCCGGGTCGGGCCAGATCTTCAACCTCCCGGAGCTCGAGGAGCCCGTCAAGCGCCTCGGCTACCCCATCTGGGTGAAGGACGCCTGGGGCCTCGAGGCCGCCCTCGCCAAGAACGATGCGCAGCTGGCGCACCTGGTCCGTGAGCGCATCCACTCCGGTCAGCAGTGCTGGGTCGAGGCCCACATCCCGCGCGCTCGACATGTCGTCGTCTCCTTCGTCGGGGACGAGGACGGCGAGGTCGTCCCGCTCGGCGTGCGCGATCGCGCCCTCCGACACATGGGCAAGCTGTCCGTGGATCGCTTCCCGGCGCCCATCGGCGAGGACCTCGCGGCGACGCTCGAGGCGGCCACCGTCACCTACGCCGAGGCCGTACGCTTCACCGGGGTGGGCTCGGTCGGCTTCCTGGTCGATGACACCGGCGGCGCCCACTGCATCGGGCTGCGGCCCCGCCTCGACGTGGGCGCCTTGTTGAACGACTCGGTCCACGGCATGCGGCTCGCCGAGCTCCAGCTGCGCATGGCGGCCGGCGACGACCTCGGCTGGGAGCGCGAGGACCTCGAGCCGAAGGGGCACGCGGTCGGGATTCGGCTGCGGGCCCAGGAGCGGGGGATCCTGAAGGCCTGGTCCGCGCCCGAGGACGTCGCGCTTCACACGCACCTGGCGGTGGGCAGCGTGGCCGCCGGCCTGATCGGCGTACTCGTCGTGCAGGGTCCGACGGCCCAGGCCTGCGTCGTGCGCTCGGTCGCGGCGGTGCGGGACCTCGAGTGCGAGGGCGTGGACATCGGCCGGGATCGGCTGGTCGCGGCCCTGAGCGATGCCCGCTTCTGGTCCGGGGAGATCCTGACCTCCTGATCCGTGTGGAAAGCGTGACGAGAGCGTTTTTTGCTTGCGGAGGTGTTGGGTTTTCCCTACAAGTGTGACGGCGCACCCTGGAGGCCCCGTGCACCTGCTGCTCGTCCTTGGTTCCAACCTGGCCTGCATGGACCAGAACCTCCACACGCTGGGCGACGGGACCGACCCGCACGAACAGGACAGCGCGACCGGGTCCGACACCGGCTTCGATCCGGACGACGACACGGACGACCCGAACCAGGACTACGACGCCGGCGTGACCGGTCGCATCTGCGACCCCAGCGGTGGCGACTGGGTCGTCGGAGCGCTGGTCTACGTGGACGCCGACACCGACGGCGACGGCACGGGCGACGTCTACGTCGAGGACACCACGGATGTGGACGGGCGCTTCACGCTGACCGGCCTGCCCGCGGGGACCTGGACCGTGCACGTCGAGAAGGGCTCCTTCACGACGAGCTTCGAGGTCACCCTGAACGGCGGCATGTACGAGATCCCGGATCCGGAGTGCCTGCTCCCGCCCGAGATCATGGTCGTGACGGGGAGCTACGACTCCATCGAGGACGTGCTGGACCGGATGGGCGTCGACCACGACACCACCAACGGCGTCAGCGGGAACGCCCACGTGCAGTTCCTCAAGGACCCGAGCCGGATGGGGGAGTACGACATCATCTTCCTCAACTGCGGCATGAGCGACTCGTGGGTCTCCAGCAAGACCGAGATCGCCGCCAACCTGAAGGACTACGTCACCAACGGCGGCTCCGTGTACACCTCGGACTGGTCCTACTACGCCTTCGAGGTCTCCTTCCCCGACGCGGTCGACTTCTACGGCGACGACAAGCGGGCCGGCGATGCCTACACGGGCGAGGCCGGCGACGTCACCGCCGACGTCATCGACGCGAACATGCAGGCGGTGCTCGGCAAGAGCAGCGCGAGCATCAACTACGACCTCGCCGCGTGGGCCATCGCCGAGAAGGCGAACACGAACACGACGGTGCTGCTCGAGGGCGACGCGACCTACTTCGACTGGAACACCTTCACGATGGGCACCCTGAAGAACGTGCCCCTCGCGGTGCAGATCAAGCCGAACGGCGGCAACATGATCTACACCTCGTTCCACAACGAGCGCCAGACGACCGGCGACATGGACAAGATGCTCGAGGAGATCATTCTGTCCCTGTGAGGGGTCTCGGCGTTAAGCCGCGACGATGAAGGGCATTCGACCCCAGCGCATCGCAGAGCTCGTCCACCGCGAGCTCTCCGTCCTGTTGCGGACGGAGATCAAGGATCCCCGCGTCGGCGCGGTCAGCATCACCCACGTCCAGGTGACCGGTGATCTGGGCCACGCTCGGGTCTACGTGACCCCGCTCGGTGGCAAGGGCAACGACCGCGAGATGCTGAAGGGCCTCCAGAGCGCGGCGCGCTTCCTGCGGGGCCGCGTCGGTCGGACGCTGAAGCTGAGGCACGCGCCGAACCTCGAGTTTCGCCTCGACGAGGGCCTCGATCACGCGGTCGAGCTGACAGCGATGCTCGGTCGAATGGAGGACGAGCGCCGGGCTCGCGAGGCGCCCGAGGCCGACGGCGAGGAATGAAGCCGGGCTTCCTGGTCGTCGACAAGCCGGCCGGGGTCACCTCTCACGACGTCGTGCGCATCGTGCGGGCCGTCACCGGTTGCAAGAAGGTCGGGCACACGGGCACGCTGGACCCCTTCGCCACCGGCGTCCTGCCGCTCGCGCTCGGCGGGGCGACCAAGCTGATCCAGTTCCTGGACGAGAAGGAGAAGGTCTACGTCGCGACCCTCGCCTTGGGACACAGGACGACGACCGGTGACCTGGAGGGTGCCATCGCCGCGTCCGGTGGAGCGCCCGATCTTCGCCGGCTGGACGCCGCCGTCGCAGCGCTGATCGGACCGCAGATGCAGACGCCGCCTGCCTACTCGGCGGTCAAGGTCGATGGGCGCAAGCTCTACGAGTACGCCCGCGCAGGCATCGAGAAGACGGCCGAGCCCCGCCCCATCGAGGTCCACGCGCTCGACGTGCTGGAGGCCTCGCCGGAGTCGCTCCGCTTTCGGCTGCGGTGCAGCCGCGGGACCTACGTGCGTGTGCTGGGCGAGGACCTCGCCGCGGGCCTGGGCAGCGAGGGCCACCTCGTCGCGCTGCGACGTGAGTCCTCCGGGCGCTTCGGCCTCGACGGCGCCCTGACGCTGGAGGAGCTCTCACAGCTCGCCACGGACCAGATCGATTGGGATCGCGCCTTTCGCCGAGGCCGCGATGCACCTGACCGCCTGGAGTGGCGGCCCAGGGCCGAGGTGGCGGCAGCGGTCGAGGCCCGCCTGCTCCCGGTCGAGCAGGCCTTCTCCTTGCCCACGGTCGAGCTCGACGAGGCTCAGCGACGTGCGCTGGGCTTTGGTCAGCGCGTCGCCGGCCCGACCGGTCGCTGGGTCGCGCTGCACGAGGGGCGCTTCTGTGCGGTCATGGAGGGCGACCGCATCCTCCGCAGCCTCGTCGCTAGCTGAGCCCCGTCGAGCCGAAGCCTCCGCTGCCGCGCTCTGTGGCGTCGAGGTCGGCGACCTCGACCACGTCGGCCTGGACGACCGGAGCGATGACCAGCTGGGCGATGCGCTCGCCGCGCTCGAGGAAGATGGGGTCCTGGCCGTGGTTGATGAGCAGGACCCTGAGCTCGCCGCGGTAGTCGCTGTCGATGGTGCCCGGCGCGTTCACGACGCCCAGACCCTTGCGGAAGGCCAGGCCGGAGCGGGCGCGGACCTGGCCCTCGTAGCCGGCGTCGATGGCGATGCGCAGGCCGGTCGCGACCGCGGAGCGCTGTCCCGGCTCCAGGCGGACCTCGGCGGCGGAGCGAAGGTCCATGCCCGCGGAGCCTGGCGTCTCGTAGCGAGGCAGGTCCAGACCGGCCCCGTGCTCCATGCGCTGGAACCGGACCCGCATCAGAGGTAGCCGTTCTGTGTGAAGTAGGCGCAGTCGCCGTAGCAGACGTTGCCGACCCCGGCGTTCAGGCAGCTGAAGCCGGCCGGGCAGTCGTCCTGGGTCTGGCAGGACTGGTAGCAGAAGTCGGCGTGGCAGTACTTCTGGACGCACTGGAAGTATTCGCTGCAGTAGCTGTCCTGGGGACAGTCCGCGTTGCGCGTGCAGAAGTCGTTGCTGACCACGAACTCGTCGCAGCTCTCACCCGAGGCGCACTCCGAGGCGTTGTTGCACTGGTCACCAATGTTGGAGAAGAAGCACTGGGCGCCCCCTCCGCAGTTCGGGGAGTCGTAGATGTGGCAGGTCTGCTCGCAGGTGGCGTCGTCGGCGTTGCAGGTCCCGCTGACCGGGTCGCAGACCTCGCCGACGTGGCAGTCGAGCTCGGTCTGCTCGCAGCCGGCCTCGACGCACTGGCGGATGCTCGTGTCGCAGACCTGGCCCGCCAGGCAGTCGTCGTTGTCCTTGCAGCCGGTCTTGCAGGTGAAGTTGGCGGCGCAGTACTGGCTGATGTCGCAGTCTTCGCTGGTGAGGCAGTCGACGTCGTGGCAGACCTCGTCGATGCAGGCCTGGCCGTCGCTGCACTGCCCGTTGTCCAGGCACTGGGTCTTGCCGACGTTGCAGGCGAAGAGCCAGATGAGCATGGCGTAGAGCATCAGACGCCCCCGGTGTCTTCGGTGGTGGCGGTCTCCACGCAGAAGCCGCTGGTCTCGCCGCTGCCGTAGTCGTAGCGGATGGCGATCTGGGAGCTGGGCGCCGGGATCCAGTCCCGCTCGAAGACGATGGCCGGGCGCTCGATCTCCTCGTCGTCGTCCCAGACGCGCTGGTAGCTGAAGCCGCCCTCGGTGCAGTCGAGGAGCACGCCGTCCACGCTGACCTCGATGGTGTCGGCGGTCGGCTCGTTGGCCAGGTAGAAGGTGTCGCGCAGGCGGGAGGCGTTCAGGGAGAGGTCGGTGACGATGTCGCTGAAGGACTCGGCGCAGATGTTGCCGATCACCCCGGCGCTCATGCCGGCCACGTCGATGTAGCGGTCGCCCTCGGTGGAGCCCGAGGAGTTGCCGAAGCCGCAGTCGTCGACGTCGGTGACGACCAGCGCCGAGGCGTTGAAGATGTCCCGCTCGCGCGCGCCCTTGATGTCCATGAACGTGCGGACGTACTCGTAGGTGGGCAGGGGAGAGCTGTCTTCCTCGTCGGAGACGAAGATGAGCGACAGGCTGGCGTCCTCGCGCAGGAAGCCGGCGTTGCTGGTGCTGATGCGGGGTTCGGTGAGCGCCAGGTAGGCGGCCTCGAGGCCCATCTCGGTGCCGGAGCCCTCGGTCCCGACCCGGACGAGGCCCTTGAAGATCTCTTCGCCGTCCGGGGTGTCGTTCGTGATGACGGTCCCGTCGATGATGCGCCCACCGGTCGAGGCGTAGACGTCGGTCGTCACGACCCCGATGTGGTAGTCGATGTTCGCGTCGACGAAGAAGCTGATGAACTCCGCGAAGTTCGTCGAGAGCTCGTTCTGGTACGGCCCCATCGAGCAGCTGTCGTCAACGATCATCAGGATGTCCACGGCGCTCGCCGGGTCCTGATAGAAGATGTCCGCACCGTCATGGACGATGACGTCGTACTCGGTGCAGCCAGTAGCTGCGAGCCAAGCCAGGAGCATGTCGCCTCCGCGCCTGCCAGGGTGGGGAAGTTGACCCGACAAGGGGCTCTCGTCAAGGATCGGACACAGTGATGACACGTCGATCGGAGTGGGCCCGCCGGCTGGACCGCCCCCTGACGCTCGCGATGCGCCTGCTGGGGCGGATCCTCGGCCGTCCGGACGAGGAGCTGCTGCACGGCCTCACCGGGCGCCTCAAGGGTGGCCCGGAGGGCACGACCTCGACCTACGCGACCGACCTGTCCGCGGGCCGGCGGGCGGTCGAGACCGGTCAGTTCGGCGAGGCGCTGCATCACTTCAAGAAGGCGGCCGAGGCCCGTCCGAAGGAGGCGTGGCCCTGGCACGGGCGAGGGGACGCCCTTCAGCTGAGCGGCGACGCGGCCGGGGCGCTCGCCGCCTACGACGAAGCGGTGTCGCGGGTGCCTTCGCTGGGCCTGGCGCACAACGGGCGAGGGAACGCGCTCGACGCCCTCGGCCGCCTCGACGAGGCCGTCGCCGCCTGGGAGAAGGCCCTGGAGCTCGACCCGCGCTTGTCCTGGCCGGCGAAGTCCCTGGCCCGGGTTAGAGCCGAAGACTGACCCCTTCGAGGCACCCCCATGCTCGAGACCCTCTCCCAGGGCTTCAAGAACGCCAAGCTCAAGCTCCAGGGCAAGGCCCAGCTGAGCGAAGACAACATCGCCGAGGCCCTCCGCGACGTCCGCGTCAGCCTGCTCGAAGCCGACGTCGAGCTCGGCGTGGTCAAGGGCTTCCTGGCTCGGGTCAAGGAGCGCGCGCTGGGCGAGGTCGTCCCGATCCGCGGCCACAAGAAGGGCCCCCAGGGCGTGAAGCTCGCCCCAGGCGACTGGTTCGTGAAGATCTGCCACGACGAGCTCCAGGCGCTGATGGGGCCCGTCGACACCTCGCTCGTGCTCGACCAGGCCAAGCCGGCCATCCTCATGATGGTGGGCCTCCAGGGCTCCGGGAAGACCACGACCAGCGGCAAGCTCGCGCGCATGCTGGTGAAGCAGGGCAAGAAGCCCATGCTCGTCGCGGCGGACATCTACCGCCCGGCGGCCATCGACCAGCTCATGACGCTGGGTCGCAAGCTCGGCGTGCCCGTCTTCAGCATCAAGGGCATGAAGCCCCCGCAGCTCTGCAAGCTCGCGGTCTCTCAGGCCAGGAACGTCGGCCGGGACGTGGTCATCTTCGACACCGCCGGCCGCCTGGCCGTCGACAACGAGCTGATGCAGGAGCTCGTGGACATCCGGGAGCAGACCAAGCCGGACAACGTGCTCTTCGTCTGCGACGCGATGATCGGCCAGGACTCGGTCAAGACCGCGGCCGAGTTCGACAAGCGCCTGGACTTCACCGGCTTCGTCCTGACCAAGCTGGACGGCGACGCACGCGGTGGCGCCGCGCTCTCCATCAAGGAGGTCACGGGCAAGCCCATCAAGTTCCTCGGCATGGGCGAGGGCCTCGGCGAGCTGGAGGAGTTCCGTCCTCAGGGCCTCGCGGATCGAATCCTCGGCTTCGGCGACGTGGTCGGGCTGGTCCAGGACTTCGAGAAGCACGTCGACAAGGCCGAGGCCGAGGCCGACGCCAAGAAGATGCTCCAGGGGGACTTCACCTTCGACGACTTCCTGAAGCAGCTCGAGACCATCCAGAAGATGGGCTCGCTCAAGTCGCTGTTCGAGCGCTTGCCCTTCTTCGACGACATGAAGGCGATGATCCCCGAGGACGCCCTCGACGACCGCGAGCTGGTCAAGGTCAAGGCGGTCATCCACTCGATGACGCGCCAGGAGCGCACCTTCCCCGACATCCTCGAGGAGAAGGGCCGCTTCGAGCGCATCGCCCGGGGCTGCGGTCGGGAGACGAAGGACATCCGCGAGCTCTACGAGCGCTTCCTCCAGTCCCGCGAGGTGATGAAGAACATCGGCGCCTCGACCGGGATGATGGGCAACATGCAGGGCGCGATGGCGATGGGACAGATGGGCGGAGTGGCCGGCGGACCGGGCGCGCCCCCCAACGCACCGCGCCAGCTGACCGCGTCCGAGAAGAAGGCCAAGCGGGACAAGAAGAAGGCCGCGCGCAAGAGCCGGAAGAAGAACCGCCGGCGCTGAGATCGCTCGCTAAGCCCTCCCGGCTTCGATCCGAGGAGTCCCGCAGGAGTGATTCATGCGGTACGACCGAGACGCCATGCTTCGGCTGCTCAAGCAGGCGCGCGACAGCGAAGCCACGGACCTTCACCTCAAGGTGCCCGCGCGCCCCTCGATTCGGGTCGAGGGCGAGCTCATCGCGGTCGCCGGCGAGAAGCTGGCCCCCGCGGACACGAAGGCCGCGGTCCAGGCGTTGATGTCCCTGGCCGGCGTCGAGTTCCCGCTCGCCCGCTGCCAGGAGCACGAGTTCGCGTTCGGCGTGCGCGGTGTGGGTCGCTTCCGCGTGTCCTTGTTCCGCCAGCGCGGAAGCCTCGGGGTGGTCGTTCACCGCATGGCCACCGAGGTCCCCACGCTCCAAGCCCTCGGCGTGCCGGCCGAGTACGGCCAGGTCTCCGCCCGACCGGGTCTCACCCTGCTCTCAGGGACCCGTCGGCGGGACCTGCTGGGGGGGATCGTGGACTCCCTGAACTCGGCCGAGGGCAGCCACCTGATCGTGCTGGAGGACAGCCTCGAGTACCTGCACGCCGACCGGCGAGCCGCGATCAGCCAGCGCGAGGTCGGCATCGACACCGCCAGCTGGTGCGTCGGGATCCGGACCGCGATGCGCCACGACCCGGACCTGATCGCCGTGGGCGACGTGCCCGACCCCGAGACCGCCGCCGCGGTGCTCCAGGCCGTCGAGAGCGGTCATCGCGTGGTCGCCTCGGTGCCTTCGCGGGGCCCCGAGGAGGCGATCACGTGGCTCGTGCGCCTCTTCGGGACCGAGCGTGAGACCGAGGCCAGCGCCCGCATCGCCGAGGCCCTGGAGATCTCGCTCACCCTCGATGACGGCTTCTCCTGCGTGGAGATGACCGACCAGGTCCGCGAGTGCGTCCGCGTCGGCGCGCCGATGCCCGTCTTCCGGTCGACCGCCTACTGAGCGCCGACCATCGAGGCGAGACGATCCACGCTCGCCTGGGGCACCAGGAAGGCCGGGCCATCCTCGGAGCCCCAGCGGCCGTCCTCGGTAGGGGCGCCCAGGGTCACCTCGACCACCTGGCCGTTGCCCGAGGCGCGCACGAGGCCGGTCGGCGCCCCGAGCACACCGGTCTGGGTGCGGTCGGCCTCGAGCTCCATGGTGAGCACCGAGGGCAAGACGCCGTCGACGGGCTGACCGTCTCGGGTCCAGCCCTCCTCGGTCTTGGTCCAGGTGCCCGAGGCGCCGTCCAGCTCGATGACGAGCTCCGAGAGCCACGCCGGACTCGCGGCGAGCAGCCGCGTCTCGACGAGCTCGTCGGCCGAGGGCTGGAGCTCGTCCCAGGCGCCGATGGTGCCGACGCTTCCGTCCGGTCCCCGAAGGAGCAGTCCGCCGCCCGCCAGCCCACCGAAGGCCAGCACGGCCTCGCCAGCGGCGTCTTGCAGCGCGAGCTCGGTGGGGAAGGGGTCCTCGGCGCGCTCGGGGTAGAGCACGTCGTACTCGAGGGCATCGACCGCAGCGAGCAGGCCCTGCACCCGGGCGTCGCTGGCGCGGCGGCCATCGTCCAGGAACCAGCCCTCCGCGCGGCGCTCGACCGTCCAGGAAGGCCCATCCTCGCTCGTCAGGCGCAGCCCGTCGATCAAGGGGGCCGCGACCGGGTGCACGCGCCGATCGCGGAAGAGCTCGGGGGGCCGCACCAGGCTCCGGGCCGGGCGGCCTGCAGCGACCTGGACCGGCCCCTCATCGACCCGCACATAGGACTTGAAGCCCACCGGGCTCTCCATGCCCAGGACGAAGCGCAGCTCGCCGGCAGCGGTGGTCACCCTCAGCTGAGCCTGGGGGTCGTCGAAGCCGTACTTGGACGGATCCGCGTCGACCAGGGGCTCCTCGACCTGCATGCGCGCCAGGGTCTCGACGAGCTCGTCGAAGGCCTCGTCGTTGCCCCGGGCGTCCCAGGGGGAGGTGACCACCCAGCCGGACATCGTCCGTTCGCCGGACACGGTGCCCTCGGCCGAGGTGAGGGTGAGCGCGGTGACGTCCTCGAGCTCCAGCTCGACGAGGTCGGTGAGCTCGGGTCCGTCGACCTCGTCGGTCTCGTCCGGCGGCTCCACGAAGCGAATCACCAGAACGAGGGCTACGAGGACCACGGCGAGCACGGTCATGAGGCGGGTCTGCTTGTCGTCCATCGGGCGGTGATTTATCCGAAGGCAGGAGGTGAGTCGCATGTCGGGCACCGAAGAGCGCACGGATCCCGAAATCGACGCGGTCGAAGAGCTCGACGCGGCCGAGGTCCCCCAGGCCGTCGATGCCGGCGAGGATGTCGAGGAGGCCGACGTGATCGAGCTGGTCGATCCGGTCACCGAGCTGCGCGAGGAGCTCGCCGCGAACAAGGCTCGCCTGCGCACGGTGAGCAAGGCCTACAAGGATCTCCAGGAGGAGATGCAGGCCTTCAAGACGCGGCTGGAGCGTCAGCAGGCGCTCAAGGAGGAGATCCTAAAGGGCGACGTCGTCTCGAAGCTCTTCGAGCCGCTGGAGAACCTTCGTCGCAGCATCGAGGCGATGCGCCAGGGCGGCGTCGACGAGTCGGTGCTCGAGGGCGTCACCCTCGTCCAGAAGGCCTTCGAGGACGGCTTCGCCGGTCTGGGCCTCGCCCCCGTGGCCGAGGAAGGCGGCGTCTTCGATCCGAGCATGCACGAGGCCCTGACGATGATGCCGGTCCAGGACGAGGCGATGGACGGACGCATCGTCCAGGTCTTCGACCAGGGCTACCGGGTCGGCACCCGCGTCATCCGCCCCGCGCGGGTGATCATCGGCTCCTACACGGCCCCCGAAGAGCAGGCGGAGGCCTGATCCACGTCGCGCTCCTGGCGCCGGAGATCCCAGGCAACACCGGCAACATCGGCCGACTCTGCGTGGGCATCCGGGCACGACTGCACCTGATCCATCCGCTGGGCTTCTCCACCGACGAGAAGCACGTCCGGCGCGCTGGCATCGACCACTGGAAGCACGTGGACGTGCTCGAGCACGTGGACCTCGAGGCCTTCTGGTCTTGGGTCGAGGACCGCCCGGTCAAGCTCTTCAGCGCCCGGGGCGAGGAGACGTTCACCCACGCGCGCTTCTCCGACGAGGACGTCCTGCTCTTCGGTTGCGAGTCGGTCGGGCTGCCCGATGACCTCGTCCGGGAGCGCGGCGCCTACCATGTGCCCATGACCGGACCGGTGCGCAGCCTGAACCTCTCGAACGCGGTGGCGGTCGTCTGTTACGAGGCGCTTCGGCAGCTGCACCCGGAGCGTTTTTGACCCCGCCGCTCTACGCCCTGATCATCGCCGGCGGCCGCGGCACGCGCTTCTGGCCGCGCTCGCGGCGCAAGCTGCCCAAGCAGTGCATCGCGCTCGGGACGGAGCGAACGCTCATCCAGCAGACCGTCGATCGGATCAAGCCTCTGGTGCCGCCGGAGCGCATCCTGGTCGTGACGAGCTGGGACATGGCCGAGGCGGTCATCGCCCAGCTCCCGGAGCTGCCTGGCGAGAACGTGCTCGTCGAGCCCGTGGGGCGGAACACCGCGCCAGCGGTGGGGTGGGGCTGCATGGACATCGCCCGCCGCGCCGCCGGAGAGAACGCGGTGGTCGCGGTGCTCCCCAGCGACCACATCATCGCCGACGAGGAGGAGCTCCTGAGCGTCTTGGGGGCCTGCGCCGCAGCGGCGGCGGCGACCAACGCGCTGGTGACCATCGGGCTGGAGCCGACCCGCGCCGAGACCGGCTTCGGCTACCTCAAGTGCGGCGGGATGTTGGGGGAGTTCGAGGCCCACGACTTCCTTCGCGTGGAGCGCTTCGTCGAGAAGCCGAACGCGGCCACGGCCGCGGAGTACCTGGCCTCGGACAGCTACCTGTGGAACGCCGGCATGTTCGTCTTCACGGTCGAGGCCGCGCGCGACGCCTTCCGCCAGCACCTCCCGGCGACCTGGGCCCTGCTCGAGCGGCTCCGCTACGAGCCCGGGGACCTGGGCCGTCTCTACCCGCAGATGGACGCGACCAGCATCGACTACGGGATCATGGAGCGCAGCCGCCACGTCCTGACGGTCCGGGCCGACCTCGGCTGGAGCGACGTCGGCAGCTGGCCGGCGCTCGCCGAGCACCTCCCGGCCATCCCGGGCGGACGAGGGGTGGCCGACCCCGTCGTGGCGGTGGACAGCAGCGGCAACATCGTGCACGCCCCCGGCAAGGTCGTGGCCCTGGTCGGGGTGAGCGACCTGGTCGTGGTCGACACCGGAGACGCGCTCCTGGTCTGCGACAAGGAGCAGGCCCAGCGTGTTCGCGAGGTCCTCGCGGTCCTCGAAGAGCGGGGCCTGGACGAGTTGCTCTAAACTGCCGGCCGACGGAGGAAGCATGGTCTTGGCACTGGTCCTGGGCTGCGGCGCGGGCAATGTCGCGCTCAGCTGGGACACCCCGCCCTGTGAGAACTGGGACTTCGACAATCCGGAGGATCCCAGCCTGGACGTGTCCACGGACGGCGACCGCATCGTCATTCAGCGCATCGGCGTCTACCAGGCCGAGGACGCGGTCTTCGACCCCGAGATCATCGCCGACGGCTCGGTCATCGCCATCTACGAAGACTTCAACAGCCAGTCCGAGGGCGAGCTCGACTACTGCTACTCCCCGGTGGTGTACGCCGACCCCGAGCGCGCTGCGAAGTTCACCATCGAGTGGTTCGAAGACGGCGCCAACCAGGTGACGCACACCCGGGAGATCGACACCCGCGAATGACGACCGCGCTTGTCACCGGCATCTCGGGTCAGGACGGCTCGTACCTGGCCGAGCAGCTGCTGGAGCGCGGCGTCCGCGTGGTCGGCGTGCACCGGCGACTGAGCGCCGAGAACTTCTGGCGCATCGAGCACCTGCTGGACCGCATCACGCTGCGCTACGCCGATCTGCACGACGGGGGCTCGCTCTACGACCTGGTCGAGGAGTACCGGCCCGACGAGGTCTACAACCTCGCCGCCCAGTCCTTCGTGCCGACCTCGTGGAGCCAGCCGCTGCTCACCGCCGAGGCCACCGGCCTGGGCCTCGTCCGTCTGCTCGAGGCGATCCGCCGCGTCCACCCGAGCGCCCGGGTCTACCAGGCGAGCAGCTCCGAGATGTTCGGGAACAGCCCGGACTGTCCGCAGAACGAAGGCTCCCGCTTCGCGCCGGCGAGCCCCTATGCCTGCGCCAAGCTGTACGCGCACCACATGGCCTTGAACTACCGCCAGGCCTACGGGCTCTTCGTCGTGAGCGGCATCCTGTTCAACCACGAGTCCCCTCGTCGAGGCCTCGAGTTCGTCACCCGCAAGGTCGCCAACGGCGTCGCCAAGATCAAGCTCAACCTCATGGGAAAGCTGAAGCTTGGCGATCTAAGTCCTCGTCGTGACTGGGGGTTTGCCGGAGACTACACTCGCGCGATGCAGCTCATGCTGCAGCAGGACGAGGCGGAGACCTTCGTCGTCGCCACCGGCACCGACCACTCCGTCGAGGACCTCGTGCGGACCGCCTTCGCCTGCGTGGACCTCGACTGGAGGGACCACGTGGACATCGACGAGGGGCTCTACCGGCGGAACGAGGTCGTGCGCCTGAGGGGCGACGCGACGTTGGCCCGCGAGGTGCTGGGCTGGGAGCCGGCCGTCGACTTCGAGGGTCTGGTGAAGAGGATGGTGGGGGCGGAGCTCGAGCGGCTGGGATGAAGACACTCATCACCGGAGGATCGGGCTTTCTCGGCGCCCACCTGCGCGCGCTCCTGCCCGATGCGGACGCGCCTGGTCGAGCCGACCTCGACGTCACGAGTCATCACCTCGACCTGGGCGCATACGACCGGGTCTTCCACCTCGCCGCCCAGACGCGCCCGGGCCTGGCCGAGGAGGATCCCTCCGGCACGCTCACGACCAACGTCTTCGGGACCCAGCACGTGGCCCAGGCGATGCGCGACGACGCGGTGCTCGTCTTCGTCAGCACCTGCCATGTGTACGGTCGGCCCGTGCGCCTCCCGATCGACGAGGACCACCCGCGGGCCCCTCGGGGGGTCTACGCGAGCAGCAAGCTGGCGGCGGAGCGCCTGGTCGAGGAGCGCGCGATCATCGCCCGGCCCTTCAACCTGACCGGGCCGGGCCAGTCCACCGACTTCGCGTTGGCGGACTGGGCTGCGCAGGGGAGGGCCGGGCAGCGCCGCATCCGGTGCGGCAACGTCGATCTGGCCAGGGACTACCTGGACGTTCGCGACTGCGCCGCGGGGCTGGTCCTGCTCTCCGAGCGTGGCGAGGCCGGCCGTGCCTACAACCTCTGCTCGGAGACCCCCTACCGCCTGGAGGACCTGCTGCGGCGGGTCAGCGGAGGCGAACCGGATCCGGACCCGGAGCGCTTCCGGCCGAACGACGTGCCTGTGCTCTACGGCTCCGCGGCCAGAGCGAAGAAGCTCGGCTGGGCGCCGAGCTTCACGATCGAAGAGACGCTGAGAGACCTATAGGTCTTCGCGCACGTCCATCTGGCCGTCGCCGTCGAGGTCCTTGCCGGTCTTGACCACGTTTCCGTCGTCGCCGAAGTATTCCCAGTAGTCGACCTTGCCGTCGCCGTCGGTGTCGCGCTCCTTGCGGCGCACGCGGTCGTTCTCGTAGAACTTGTAGAGGTCGTACCGACCGTCGAACTCGGTGTCGACCTCGGACATCACGCGGCGTCCGCCCTGGTAATGGTCGATCCACTCGACCTTGCCGTCGAAGTCGCCGTCCATCTCCTCGCGGATCAGGGTGCCGGTGTCGTCGTAGAAGCTGATCACGTCGATGCGGCCGTCCCAGTTCAGGTCGACCTCGCGCTTCATCAGCAGGCGCGAGGCCTGGGAGCGCTCGCGGTAGTAGTTGTAGACGTCGGCGTTGCCGTCGCTGTTCAGGTCGATCTCGACCAGCGTCAGGCCGTCCTCGGTCGGACGCTCGACGTAGGGCCGCACGAGCTCTGGGTCGACCGTCTCCCCACCCCCCTTGCCCGTCTTGCACGCCGACAGGGCCAGGAGTCCAACCGCCACGAACATCCGCATTCCGCGCTCCAACTGCTTTGGACAATACCTCAGGGGCCTTAGCCGTCCAATCGGCCGGAGGCACCTCGGAATGAGTCGAAGGTGGTAAGTTCCATCGCGCCCCGGAGAGATGGTGCAGCAGCCCAGCCCAAAGCGGCTCGTCATCGTCGACGATGAGCCGGTCATCCTCCAGATCCTGCACGCGGTATTCGAGGACGGTCCCTACGCCGTCACGACCTGCGCGAACGGCAAGCAGGCGATGGACACGATGCGCACCGAGGGCGTCGACATCCTGCTGACGGACAAGAACCTCCCGGACGTCAACGGGCTGGAGCTGCTGCGCTTCGCCAAGGACGTCAACGATCTCGCCGAGGTCATCATCATCACGGGCTACGCCAGCCTGGACACCGCGCTGACGGCGATCGAGCTCGACGCCTTCGACTACGTCCTCAAGCCGCTGAACAACGTCTTCGAGATCAAGAAGAAGGTGCAGCGCGCCTGCGAGAAGCAGGACATCCGGGTCGAGAACCGGCGCCTGCTCCTGGACCTGCAGCGCAAGAACACGGAGCTCGAGGCGGCCCTGGACGAGTCCCGCAAGCTCCAGGCCGAGCTCATCCAGTCCGAGAAGCTCGCCGGCATCGGCACGCTCGCCGCCGGCATCGCCCACGAGATCAGCTCCCCGCTGTTCGGGATCATGGGCCTCGCCGAGGCCATCGTCGAGGAGGACGAGCTCAACCTCTGCCACGAGTACGCAGGCGAGATCGTCGAATACAGCCGCAGCATCCGCGACATCGTCGTGGAGCTGTCCAGCTACTCCCGGGCGAGCACCGCCGAGTACCTGACCACCGTCGAGCTCGCCAAGGTCGTCGACGATGCGATCCGCCTGGTCGAGCGCAGCGCCGACACCGGCGGCGTGACGATTCAGTCCGACGTGGCGCCGGAGACCTTCCTGAACGCCCGCACGAACGAGGTGCAGCAGGTCTTCGTCAACCTCGTGAAGAACGCGGTCGAAGCGGTCAGCCAGCACCGAGAGGACGACACGGGGCGGGTCACGGTGACGGCCGGCACCGACGAGCTGGCGATCTGGGCCCGGGTCGAGGACAACGGCCCCGGAATCGCTCCCGACAAGGTCGGCCTGGTCTTCGACCCCTTCTATACGACCAAGGCGCCCGGCAAGGGCACGGGGCTGGGCTTGAACATCGTCTACCGGATCATCACGAAGTACCGCGGCCAGATCACGGTCGAGTCGATCGAGGGCTCGGGCACCGTCTTCCTGATCCGCTTCCCGGTCGAGCGGGATTGAAGTCCCTCCGCGGCCGCCTGATCCTCGTGATCGGGCTGACCACGCTCCTGCCGCTGGTCTTCACGGGGTGGATGACCAGCACGCTGGCGCGAGATCACCACGTCGCCCAGTCCAAGGAGCTCTACGCGCGGCAGGCGCATGGGCTCGCGACCTACGCCTCGACCTGGATGCGAGACCTCGTGCGCACAGCGGGCCTCGCGGTTGCCGTCTGGGATGTCGAGAACCTCGACTCGGAACATCGCGAGGCGCTTCAGCAGGTCCTCTACACCCAGTTCGACGCCGTGAACGTGGTCGTGATGTACGACGCCGACGGGGTCGAGGTCACCGAGCCGACCTTCTACGATGCGGTCCCGGCGGACCTGTCTCGTCACCTCCCTGTGGACGAGGCCCGTGTCGAGCGCCTTCGGGCGGAGCTCCCGCTCACCGAGGCCCTGGACGCCGGGTATGCCATCGGCCCGATCTACCGGCCCGATGGCCGGACCTCGGTGATCCCGGTGGCCGTGTCGTCCCGCGCCGGCGGGATCGTCGTGGGGCTCGAGGTCAGCCTGGCCGAGGTGGAGAGCCACTTCCTGGAGCAGGCGGTCGAGGGGGGCGCCGCGGTGCTGGTCGATCGACGCGGGGACGCGCTCCTGGGCGATCCCGGGGACCTCGTCGACGCGGAGCTGACCAAGACCTTCCAGGGCAACCTCTCGGGAGACCTGCGCTACGAGAGCGACGGACGCCCGGTTCTCGCGGCCTTCGACGCGGTGGACGGAACGGCCTGGGCCGTGGTCGTGGCGGTGCCCGAGGCCATCGCCACGCGCGCGGGGGACCAGATCCGCCAGCGCAGCCTCTTCGTCTACGCCATCGCGCTGGTCCTCGTCGGCGCAATGGGCGCCGTGGCCGCAGGCCAGATCGCGCGTCCGGTGCTCGCGCTGCGCGGGGCCGCGTCGGGCCTCGGAGGAGGGGCCTACACGCCGGTCGAGCTGGACGGCGATGCGGTGGCGGAGCTCCAGGACCTGGCCACGGTGTTCAACGAGACCAGCGAGCTCATCGCTCAGAAGAACGCCGAGATCGAAGCCTGGAACGAGGAGCTCCAGGAGCGCGTCGAGGAGCGCACGGCGGAGCTGCAGGAGTCGAACGCGCGGCTCGTGCAGTCCTCGCGCCTGGCCGCGGTGGCTCAGATGGGCGCCGGACTGGCTCACGAGCTCAACAACCCCTTGGCCGGAATGCTCGGGCTCACCCAGCTCCTGCGCGCGAAGAACCCGGACGATCCGCTGCTGCTCAGCATGGAGGAGCAGGCCCGTCGCTGCAGCGAGGTCGTCGCCACCTTGAACCGCCTGTCCGGCGGCGCGACGGCGGCCTCGCGTGAAGAGGTCGACCTGCACGAGGTCCTCGCCGACGTGGTCGGCCTGGTGCGCCACGGCTTCCTCGAAGCCCAGGTCACCCTGGAGCACGAGCGGGAAGGCGCGCTGCCCGTGGTCGGTGCGCCGACGGTCCTCGCGCAGTCGCTCGGCCAGCTCCTCGGGAGCCTGCGCGCGCAGCTCGCTCCGGGCGGGGTGCTCCGCGTCCGTGGCGTCGTGCAGGAGGGTGAGGCGCGGCTCGAGTTCCTGTTGAGCGGCCCGCGGCGGGAGTCCGGAGACGACTGGCTGGCCTCGGGCATGGGCTTCTGGGTCGCCAGCCACGCGGTCCAGGAACACGGCGGGCGCATCGAAGAGGGACAAGGGCGCTACACCCTCGTCTTGCCGGCGCGGTAGCATCCGGGGGTGCGTGACGTCCTGACCGTCCTGGTGGTGGCGGTGGCGGTCCTGGCGCTCGGGCTCTTGGGCTACCGCCTGCTCTTCGGCGACGACCCCCTCGATCCGCTCACCATTCGGCGGGTCGAGGGCGAGGTGACCCACGTCCACGACGGCTCCAGGGATGCTGCCGAGGTCGGAGGGATCCTCCTCCCGGACGACCGCCTGCTCGCGGCCGAGGGCTCCCGGGCTGTTCTCGGCTTCGGCGAGGAGAGCCAGCTGGTGGTCGAGGAGTCTTCCGGGCTGCGCGTGCTCGGCGAGGGCGCCGAGGGCATCCGCGTCGAGCTGGAGAACGGCCGCGTCCAGGCAACGGTTCGTCCTGGGGGTCCGGCCCTCGACGTGGTGACCGGGGACCGCGAGGTCCGGGCCACCGAGGGCGAGTTCGTCGTCGCTCGGGACGACGAGACGACATGGGTGCGCCTCGACGATGGCCAGCTCGCGCTCACCGGCTTCGGCGACGTGACCGCGCTCGAGGGCGGGCAGTCGGTCGTCGCCTCCGAGGACGGCGTCTCCAGCCGCCTCGACCCCCAGCTCCTGCTCGAGGTCGACTGGCCCGCCGGAGCGACGCGCGAGGAGCGGGTCGAGCTCACCGGGCGCGCCGATCCGCGGGCCTCGGTCCAGGTCCTCGGGGTCGCGGGCGAGCCGACGGCGATCGCCGACGCCTCGGGGAACTGGTCGGTGGAGGTCGTGCTGAAGGAAGGGGACAACGACCTGAGGGTCCTGGCCACGGACCCCCTGGGCCGGGTTCGTGAGTCCGAGTTCCAGGTGATCCGGGACTCGACGCCGCCCACGGCGGAGTTCCAGGTCGGCGGGCTCTGAATGTTCTTCCTCGTCGGCGCGGCGCTGGCCACCGAGGGCCTCCTCGTCGCGGAGCAGGGCGATCCGGTCGCCGACGTGCCCGCGGAGCTCCGCCTCGTGCTCCACGATGGGGGCCGCCCCGCCGCGCCGGCGGAGCTCGAGGTCGACTCGCCGGACGGGGAGATCCTGGCGGTTCGTCCCGCCGGGCTGCCCGGTGTGTGGGATGTACGCATGCGAAGCGCCCCCGACGTCGAGCGCTTCCGCGTGGTGGTCCGTGCGGACGGCGAGGCCCCGATACGCCTCGAGGTCCCGGTCGGGGAGCGCCCGGAGAGCGGCCTGGTCGGACCTGGAAAGCTCGAGGCCCTCACCGGCGAAGTGGTGAGGATCCGCCTGCACGCCGAAGACCTGCCGGATCCCGAGGACCTCCTCGTCGAAGCCCCGGAGGGCGAGGTCCTCGACGTCGTGCGCAGGGGCGACGCCCTCGAGGTCCGCTGGCGGCCCGCGGCCCTCGCGGATCCGCGCGTCGTCCCTGTGGGGGCACGCGATGCCCGAAGACCGGGAGCGCCTCCGGAGTGGACGGTCGTTCGGCTAGGTGCGCGCAAGCCGGTGTCCGTGACCACGGAGCCGGGCGCCACGCTCTCGCTCGAGGTGGGCGGTCGGATCTATGGACCGGCCACGGCCGGAGAGGATGGAAAGGTCGCGGTGACCGTCGACATCCGGCCTGGGGAGACCGTGGCCACGGCGACCCTGAAGGACCCGCTCGGGAACGTCCAGAAGAGCACCATCACGCTGGCGCGGCAGCCTGGCCCGACCCTCGCAGCGCTGGTCGAGGGCACCATCGTCCCTGGCGCCCCCCTTCCTCCGATCCACCTGAAGGCCGTGACGCCGACCGGGAGGCCGTTCGCGGCCGGCGCACCCACATGCCGGGCCAGCGGTGGTCGCGAGCTGGCCGTCGCCGAGATCGGCCCGGGCCTGTGGTTGGCGACGCTCCCGCCGATCGACGAGGACATCCTGCTCGATGTCCGCGTGGACTGTGGGCTCAGCGACCTCGCCACGGTCTCGACGCGAGTGGCGGTCCAGGAGGGGATGCCTGCACGGATCGTGCTGCGCGCGTGGCCGCAAGAGCTGTCCACGGACTTCCCGGTCGCCCAGGTCCAGGCCTGGCTCGAGGATGCCAGCGGAGATCGCCTCGAGCCGACGCAGCTGGGGCTGTCGGCGCTGCACGGGACGATCAGCGCCGTCGAGCGCGAGGAGCTCTCCGTCCGGGCCGAGTTCCAGGGGGACCTCGACGAACCCGAGGACGCCGTTCTGGCCGGATGGAATCACGAGCCGGGCAGCGGCCGCCCCGCGACGCTGCTCGTCGGTCATGCGCTCGATGAGGGGTTGGCGGTCCAGGCCCGCGCGCTGGATGGACTGGGTCGACCCCTCGCCGGCGTAGCGCTGACGCTGGTCGTCGATGACGCGGCCACCGAGGTCAGCACGGACGAGCGGGGCTTCGCGACCGCGGACTTCGCCCGTTCGGCCGAGCCCGTCGCGGTCGAGGTGGCGGCTCCGGGCCTGATGCGGCGCCAGGTGGTGCTCCCCTGGGACATGGGCCAGGCGCTCAGCACCTCTCGCCCCGACCTGGTCAGCGTCGCGCCGGTGAGCATCCGCACGGGCCGCGTGCGGAGGGTGACGCTCTCGACGGACCGACCGGTGCTGCTGACCGGCACGGGAGACACCGCGACCATCACCATCGTGCTGCTGGATGCCTCGGGTCGACCCGTCGCGGACGAGCACGTCGACGTCACCGTGTCCAAGGGCGTGGTGACGGAGCCGCGGGCCCAGGCGGACGGATCGCTCAAGGCCATCTATGCGCCCCCACCCGGGCTCAGCGCGGGCGAGGTCGAGATCGCCGTCAGCGCCCCCGACGGCTCCTTCGACGCGCGCGTCGGCTTGCAGCTGCAGCCCGAGCCCGTCGCGCGCGCCCCAGCACTGCACGCCGGAAGCATCGCGAACCTGGGGGCCATCGCTGCTCCCTACGTGGGCTTCGACGTCGAGCAGCGCCTGCCGCTCCGGACCCACGTGAACCTGAGGTTGGCGGTCGGGTGGTACCGCGACGTGGCCACGGTGCCCGATGCCAGCGGCGAGATCGAGCTGCGGATGGACCTGGTCCCGGTGTCGCTCTCGGCACACCGGCGCTGGTCTCGGGGTCTGTGGGGGGCCTGGGCCGGCGCCGGCGCGGTGGTGACGCCCTACCGCCTGGAGCGGAGCTTCGGCGGGGCTCCCGGCGGCGCCCGGATGAGTGTCCATCGACCGGGGGCGACCGTCTACGGGGGAGGGGGCTACCGACTGCGCCCGGGCGAGCTCTACGCCGAGGCCCGCTGGCTGGGAGTCAACAGCGGCGCACCCGAGTACGACGGGGCGATCGGAGGACTGGTCGCGATCGTGGGGATCCGAGTAGTCTATTGATGTAGAAGACCGCCTCCTTGCGACCCCCTCGCCGCCGATTCCGGGTCCGGTACCTCGCTCTGCTCGGAGCGTTCATGGGGGGCTGCGCGCTCCAGGAAGCCCCACCACGGGTCGACTCGGTCGATCCGAACTGGGCGTGGACGGGCGAGGCGACGGACATCGACGTCGTCGGATCGCAGTTCTTCCCGACGCCGGTCGTTGACGCGAACAGCAATCGCATCGACGAGGGCTTCGCGGTCGAGCTCGAGCGGGACGGCGTGCGCGTGGACCTCGACGCGGTGGAGCTCGAGGACTGGGGGCACCTCTCCGCGCGGGTGCCCGAGGGCCTGGCGGTGGGCGTCTACGACCTCGTCGTCGTCGGCCCCGAGGGCGAGGAGGGGCGCCTGGACGCGGGGTTCACCGTCACGGACAACCGCGCGGACCACCTGGAGCTCGACTTCGAGGCCATGCCCTACCAGGTCGGTGAGCAGGTCGTCGTGCGCATCCACCTGCTCGACCCCCTCGACACGCGCGTGCCCGAGGACTTCGGCGTCACGCTGAGGGCCTGGGTGGACGGCGACACCGACACCGAGCTCTCCCTGACGGCGACCGGCCTGGGTGATCCCGTGGGGAGCGGCACCGAGGTCAGCGGCACGCTCGGAGCCGGCGACGGCTGGGTCGCGCTGTCCTCGACGGCCCCTGCGAACGTGTGGCTCGGCGTGATCCCGAGCGACTTCTCCAGCCCCGTGAGCGGGGACGAGGTCTTCGTTCCCTTCACCGCCGGCGAGCTGGATCGCGTACAGATCGATCTCCTCGACGAGAGCCTCGACTACGAGGCGGGCACGCCCTTCCCGGTCGGCTTCGTGCTGCGCGACGAGTTCGGGAACGCGCTCTCGGACAAGAGCGCCCGCCTCACCCTCGGCGATGCCTGCGGGGGCACCGTCGTACCGGACACCATCGACTTCGTGGGCAGCGTCCAGCAGGACATCACCTTCCTTCGCGCCACCGGCGAGAGCTGCACCTCGACGCGACTCGAGGTCGACGGGACGGCCACGGGCGAGAGCGCAGGCTTCGGCGTGCATGCGGGCGAGGTCGCGCTGCTCGACGTCGAGGCGACGGACTCTTCGCCCACCCAGGTGACCGCAGGCGAGGAGGAGTTCACGCTGCGCATCGTCGCCCGAGACGCCTACCTGAACATCGTCGAGGGCTACCAGCGTGACATCGGCTTCCGAGACGACGCGGGCGGCCTGGACACCGAGCAAGGCATCGGCGCGGCGACCTGCCTGATCGCGTGGAACAAGGGCGAGCGCTACTGCAGCGTCGTGCTCGAACGATCCGCCCAGGCCGTGCGGGTCGAGGTCATCGACTCCGAAGGGCTCTCCGGGTGGTCCGACGACGTGGTCGAGGTCGTGCCGGCTGACGTGGAAGGCGGGCTCTTGGAACACGCGCTGAGTGAGACGGCCGCCGGGGCCACCTTCGAGCTGACCCTCAGCGCGCTGGACCGCTTCGGGAACCTTGTCGAGCTCGACGTGAACGGGGCGGACACGGTCGCCTTCGACGACGGATACGGAACGCTCTTCTGCGCGCTGTCCGGACCCGACGAGGGCCGCTCGGTCTTCGACTGCGTCGCCACGACGGCGGCCGACCCGGTCGTCTTCAACGCCGAGATCGCCAGCCGCTCGCTGAACGTCAGCGCCGCCGCGGTCACGGTGACCAACGGGCCCCTCGCCGACGTCGAGATGACGGTGCCGTCCACGGTGGTGGCCGGCGACAACTTCACCCTGAGCGCCGTCGCGCAGGACGCCTACGGCAACGCCTACACCAACGGAGATCCTTCGCTCGAGCTCCGCGACTCCACCGGGACCCTGTCCCCGGTCACAGCCACCCTCGACTCCGCCGGCCTCTACACCGGCTCGAGCTTCTCGCTCACGGAGTCCGGGACCGTGACGATCACGGCCTCCCAGGGGGGCACGGACCTGGGCAGCGCCAGCCTCGAGGTCGAGGCCGCAGAGATGAGCGGCATCGCCGTCACCTTCGAGCAGCCCTGGGCCTGGCTGAGCGAATCGACCACGGTGGCGGTCCGGGGCGTCGATGCCTACGGCAACTCGGTGCCTGACTTCACCGGTCCGGTCGCGCTCTCGTCGCAGCAGTCGCTGTTCATCGCCGTGAACGTCGAGGACTTCACAGACGGCGAGGCCGAGGCCGTCCTGACCTGGGACTCGGCGGGCCTCCAGGACCGGATCGTGGCCACTTCGAGCGGCTTCGCGGGGAGCTCCCAGGGCATCGACGCCCTGGACGACGACTGCGCCGAAGGTCCCTCCGCGGCGCTGCAACTGGACGGCGGTGACCACGCGGTGTCCTGCATCCTCAGCGGCTCCGCCAGCGCGACGGCCGACTTCTCCGGCTCGGCCGCGGGTGCGTCGAGCGTGAGCGCCTACCACTTCCACGACGGAGACGGCGGCTACTCTCGGGGCACCGCGACCTCGTCGGGCGTCACCGTCACCGACCCGGGCGCATGGCTCACCGAGCTCGTCGTCGCCGACGCCGACGCCTGCGGCGCGCGCGCCACCGCGGGCTTCTGGGCCAACGACAAGGGCGAGGCGGCGGGCCCGCTCACCGTCACCACGAGCGACTCGACGCGGACGGCCGGCGGCTCGGCCTCGACCGCCGACGCAACAATCACCGTCTCGGCCTCGGACTGCGCGGGGGACGTGCCCACGGTCACCGACGTCTACATCCGGACCGACCTGGGCGAGATCTCCTCCGGAGCCAGCTCGACGGGCGAGGGCCTCGCTTTGAGCCTGTCCGGGACCTCGGGGTCGGTGACCTGGTCGGCCCAGAACATCCGCCACGACGGGACCGCGACCGTGCACGCTGGCGTACTCAGCGGCGCCGCGCACGGCTCGACGACCATCGAGGTGAGCGGTGAGAGCGCCCGCCCGCAGGTCGCCTGGGTCGATCCGATGGGCGCGACCGAGGAGCTCCTCGACGCCCTGACCGTGGGCTTCACGGAGAGCCTGCTGGGCAGCATCGACTACGACACGCTGGTGACCGTGACCGGGCCCTCCGGCGAGCTCGATCTCTCGACGAGCGTCGACGACGACGAGCTGACGGTCAGCTTCGACAGCGAGCAGGACGCGAGCGACGGCGTCTTCACGCTCCAACTCTCCGGGGACATCCGCGATGCCTCCGGGAACAAGCTCGACGGCGACTTCGACGGGACCAACGCCGGCTTCTCCTCGGTCTTCGGAGACGTCACGGACGAGGGCCTGGAGATGGACTCCTGCAGCCTGTCCGCGAAGAAGATCACCCCCGACGGAGACGACGGCTCCGGCGTCGAGGCGGACAGCGCCGACGCCGCGGTGTCGTCGGCCTCGACCCCCGAGTGGTGGCTGCTTCAGGTCTGGAGCGCCGACGGCGAGCGGGTTCGGACGGCACGGACCACGCCTACGGGGGCGTCGGACAGCCTCACCTGGGACGCACGCGACGACGACGGCCACGTGGTGGCCGCGGGCAGCTATCGCATGGACGTGTCGGCGATCGACGCCCAGGACAACGTCTCGGAGGCCTGCGAGCTGAGCGTTCGCATCTCCGAGTCCTACGCGGCGCTCGAGTGAACGAGGACGCGAAGCGCCTGGCGGAGCTCGGGCTGATGACCGCGACCCTCTCCCACGAGCTCCGTCAGCCCATCTTCGGCGTGCGATCGCTCAGCCAGATCCTCGCCGCTCGGCTGGGTGGGGAGCACGAGGAGCTGACCTCGGAGCTGCTCCGTCAGGTGGAGTACCTGGACACCCTGGTCGATGGGATCTCGACCTTTGCCCGACAGTCCGGGGACGGCGACGCGCCCGTGGACAGCGGCGCCGTCCTGGACCAGGCCGCGGAGCTGCTGCGGCATCGAGCGAAGCGGCGCGCGGTCACCATCGAGGTCGACCGGGACCACGCTGCGCCGGCCGCGCGTGGGGATCACGTGGGCTTGATGCAGGTCCTCGTGAACCTGCTGAACAACGCCATCGACGCCAGCCCCCGCGATGGGGTCGTGGGTCTGAGCAACCGCTTACGGGGGGATCGAGTCGTGCTCGAGGTGGCCGACCATGGCCCCGGCATCGCGCCCGAGCTGCGCGAGCGCGTCTTCGAGCCCTTCTTCACGACCAAGGCGGCGGGCGAGGGGACCGGCCTCGGCCTGGCGATCAGCCGCGATCTCGTCGCGCGCTGGGGTGGGGAGATGCACCTCGAGGACAACGCGCCCGGAACGGTGGTCCGCGTAGAGCTGGCGGCGTGGACCTGAGCTTTCCCCTGGTCGTCGAGCGAGGTCTGACGCCCGAGGACGCGGTCGCGGTGACCTCGTGGCCGCAGCAGCTGGTCTACGTGCACTCGCAGCGCTGTCCCTGCGGAGGCTCCTTCCAGGCCGGGGTTCACAAGCTCGAGACCGTCCGGCTGGAGCTCCAGGAGACGACCTGCACAGGCTGTGGCCGCGCGCGGCCCTTCTGGTTCGACGTCTCCGCCTTCGCGGAAGACCCCTGGGCCTCGGCCCGCTTCGAAGAGGTGCGAGCGCTCTTCTCCGAGGCCCTGGACCTCGTCGAGAGCGAGGATCTCGACGGCGCCCGGATTCGCTTCTCCGAGGTCGCCGAGCGCGAGCCCTGGTTCGCGCTCGCCTGGTACCACCAGGGCATGATCGCCGTGGTCAACGATGAGCTGGACGAGGCCCGCCGCTGCATGGAGACCGCCCTCGGGCTGCTCCCCCTCGACCCGGAGCTGCACGCCTCGATGGCCGATGTCCACGAACGCTGCGGCGACGAGGTCCGAGCTGCGGTCGCCCGCAACAACGAGCAAGCCCTCAGGCGCCTCCTGGACTGATCAGTCCTCGCCTTCCATGCGGATGGCGAAGAACTCGGCGTGGGTGTTCTCCGGGTCCAGCTTCGCGGCCTGGTCGAAGTGGGCCTTGGACTCCTTCACCAGGCCCTTGAAGACCTCGGGGTCCCCGAAGAGGACCTCGTCGGAGTCGGCCCGAAGGCGAAGGATCTCCGCGAGCTGGCCGTGGGCCACGCTCTGCATCTGCTCTTCGCTCAGGTCGTCGACCCACTGGCCGCCGCTCAAGAGGATGCGGAGGCCCTCGCGGGTCTGGAGCTCCGCCTCTTCGAGGTGGCCCATGTCCAGCTCGATTCGGCCCAGCTCGAGGCGCGGCTCGGCCAGGCGAGGCTCGCCCTCGAGCACGCCCTTGAGCAGCTTGACGGCGCTGTCGACGTCGCCGCGGCGGTGGTACTCGAGCGCGGCGAGGAACTGCTCCTGCAGCACCGCGAGGTGGGCTTCGTCCTTGATCTCGTCGCTCATTCAGACCTCCGGATGGTCGAAGGGGGCCGGTCCCGGCTCGGTCCGCGGAGGCGGCGTCCGCGGTGGGACGACCCGGGCGGCGTCGCCGGTAACCCCGGTGACGCCGAACTTCGACAAGAGGTAGCGCTTCACGTGAGGCGCCAAGCGCTCGCGGGTGAAGGGGATCAACAGGGAGAAGCCGAAGGCATCGGTGAGCACGCCCGGTGTGACGAGCAGCACGCACCCGACCAGGATCAGCAGGCCCTCGACGATGCGGTTGCCGCTCGGGAAGCCCATGCGGGACTCCTGCTCGAGCTTCTTCAGCACGCCGAGGCCTTCCCGCTTCGCGAGCCACGAGCCGATCGCTCCGGTGACCAGGATGATGGCGACCGTCGTCAACGCGCCGACCTGTTCGCCGATCTTGATCAGCAGGAAGAGCTCGACCGAGGTCGTGATCGTGAAGAGCAGGAACAACTTCAGCACGACTTCACGACCTCCCAGTGCTGCTCGAGCTCCTCGGCCGAGAGCTCGGACATGAGCCGGCCCGAAGCGTGGACGCGCTCCTCGACCTGGCGGAAGCGGCCCTCGAAGCGCACGTTCGCCTCGCGGAGGGCCTCCTCCGGTCCGATGTCGAGCAGTCGACCCAGGCTGGCCATGGCGAGCAGCACGTCCCCATACTCGGCACGGATGGCCTCGGCGTCACCTGCCGCCAGGGCCTCGTCGAGCTCGACGAGCTCCTCGGAGACCTTGTCTCGAGCGCCCGAGGGGGCGTCCCAGTCGAAGCCGACCCGGCTCACCTTCTCCCCGACCCGGTGGGCGCGGATCAGGGCGGGGAGGGCCTTGGGCACTCCATCCAGGACCGAGCCTCCAGGGCCGCGCTCCTTGGCCTTGCGGGCCTCCCAGGCGGCGACGGTGCCGGCGTCGTGCTCCTCGTAGCCCTCGACGAAGACGTGGGGATGGCGGCGCACCATCTTGTCCGCGATGCCCCGGGCGACGTCGTCGACGTCGAAGTCGCCGGACTGCCGGCCCATCTCGGCGAGCAGCACGACCTGGAAGAGCAGATCGCCCAGCTCCTTCCTCAGCTCCTCGGGATCGCCGCCCTCGATCGCGTCCAGGACCTCGTAGGTCTCCTCGACCACGTAGGGGCGCATCGTCTCGGGGGTCTGGGCCCGGTCCCAGGGGCAGCCGTCCTCGCCGCGGAGGCGGGTGACGATGGCGCGCAGCTCCTCGAAGGGCGTCATGGGGTCCCGAGTGATACGTTCGCGCGTTCCTGGGAGCGCGGTCCGTGGCACAGCCAGAGGTCTTCGGCAAGTACCACCTGCTCGAGAAGATCGCCACGGGCGGGATGGCCGAGGTCTACCGGGCCCGCAGCTACGGAATGGCGGGTTTCGAGAAGATCCTCGTCATCAAGCGCATCCTCGATCACCTGAGCCGGGACGAGGAGTTCGTCAACCTCTTCATCGACGAGGCGCGGATCGCCGTCAGCCTCATCCACGTGAACATCGTCCAGGTCTTCGAGCTCGGCGAGGAGAACGGCTCCTACTACATGGCGATGGAGTACGTGCACGGGCTGGACCTGGCTCGGCTCGTGAACCGCGCCAACAAGGTCGGGGCCTTCCCGATCCACCTCGCGACCTTCATCCTCTGCGAGGCGCTGAAGGCCCTGCAGTTCGCCCATGATCGGCGCGACGACGACGGGCGGCACCTCAACATCGTCCACTGCGACATCAGCCCGCAGAACCTGCTGATCAGCTTCTCGGGCGAGGTGAAGATCACCGACTTCGGCATCTCACGCGCCAGCTTCCAGGCCACCGAGCAGCACGACGTCATCCGCGGCAAGTACGCCTACATGAGCCCCGAGCAGGTCGAGGGCAAGCTGCTCGACGGGCGCTCCGACCTCTTCTCCCTGGGCATCGTCGCCTACGAGCTGATGACGGGTCGGCGGCTGTTCAAGGCCCGCTCGCGCGAGGAGACGCTGGCCCGCGTCAAGCGCGCCGAGGTCCCCAGCCCGCGCGGCTTCCGACCGGACCTCTCCGAGGAGCTCGAGGACTTCCTCTTGAAGGCGCTCGCCCGCTACCCCGAGCAGCGCTTCGCCGACGCCGGCGAGATGCTCGACGCGCTCTCCGCCATCATCGTGCGCGAGGGCCTGAGGGCCAACAACACCGACCTGGCCACCTACGTGAAGGAGGTCATCGAGGTCGCGACCGCCAAGGCCGAGGGCAAGAAGCCCAAGAAGCGGCCGGCGCGCTCGATGCCGCCCAGCGCCGTCGTGGTCCTGGCCGTCGAGGCCGCCCCGCCCCCGCGCTCCATCGCCGCACCCCGGGCGACCCTCGCCAGCCTGACCCAGGAGTGGACGGGCATCGTCAACGACCTCGGCGGGGAGATGTGGGAGCAGGCCGAGGGCTCGCTGCTGGTCGTGTGGGTCGCTCGTGGCGGGCTGCGCGAGACCGTCAGCCGAGCGGTCCGTGCGGCTCTGGCTCTCCAACAGGCCACCCTGCGTGCCGGCTACCGGCTCAGCGCCGGCGTGGCTCCGGGCGTCGCTCGACTGACCCCGGACACGCGACGGCCCCAGGACGGCTGGGAGCTCGCCGGTCCCTTCTACCTGGCCCGCTGGATGATGAACCTCTCCGCCCACCGCGGCCGGGTCCTGCTGACCGAGGTGGGCCGCCGCCAGGTCAACAAGAAGACCACGATGCTCGGGCGCATCCCCATCCAAGGCAACCGCTACATCAATCTCTACGAGCTGGGCTGATGGCCTTCGCCCACCTGCACGTCCACAGCCAGTACTCGCTGTTGGACGGGGCCATCCAGCTGAAGAAGCTCGCTCCGGCCGCATCGGAGCTGGGGCTCTCGGCGCTCGCGCTGACCGACCACTGCAACCTCTACGGCGCCGTCCAGTTCCACAAGAGCTGCAAGGAGGCGCGCGTCCACCCGGTCTTCGGCGCCGGGCTCTGGGTCCAGCACGAGGGCGTCGCGACCCGCGACCCGGCCCAGGCGATGGGCGGCTACCACCTCATCGCGCTGATCGAGAACGAGGCGGGCTACGCCAACCTCTGCGCGCTCGTGACCGACGCGATCTTCGACGGCATGTACTACAAGCCGCGGGTCGACCTCGACATGCTGCGCGAGCGCTCCGAAGGGCTGATCGTGCTCACTTCGGGCATGCGCGGCCTGGTCCGCGACGCCCTGGCGCGAGGACGCGTCGACGAAGCCCGCTGGCGCTTCGAGGCCCTGGCCGAGATCTTCGACGAGCAGCACCTCTACCTGGAGCTCCAGGACGTCGGCTTCGACGGCGACGACCGAGCCAACGAAGGCTGCCGGGAGCTCGGGGAGCGCTTCGGCCGCAAGACCGTCGTGACCAACGCCGTCCACTATCTGCGCCCGACGGACGCCCCGACCCTGGACCTGCTCCAGTGCATCGGGAGCGGCGTGTCGCTGAACGACCCCAAGCGCAGACGCCCGGTCACCGACCAGCTGTACCTGAAGTCCGAGGCCGAGATGCGGGAGCTCTTCCCGCACGATGCCGAGGCCTGCGACCGGACCGCAGAGATCGCCGAGCGCTGCCAGTACGCCTTCGACTACGACACCTACTATTTCCCCGCTTCGACCCCGCCCGAGGAAGGCGACACTCCAGCGAACCGGCAGTACTTCTACGACGCCTTTCCCCCGCCCAGGGACTTCGAGTCCTTCCCCGGCGAGGGCGGCGGGAGCCTGGTCGGCTACTTCAAGTGGTACGCGCGGCGCGGCCTGGAGAAGCGCCTCGAGCGCGTGCCCGAGGAGCGCCACCCCGAGTACTGGGAGCGCCTCGACGTCGAGTTCGCAATCATCGAGTCGATGGGGTTTTCGGCCTACTTCCTCATCGTCGCCGAGTTCATCAACTGGGCGAAGGACCAGGACATCCCCGTCGGCCCGGGCCGGGGGTCTGCCGCCGGCTCGCTGGTCGCCTACGCGATGCGGATCACCGACATCGACCCCCTGGTCTTCGACCTGCTCTTCGAGCGCTTCCTGAACCCCGAGCGCATCTCGATGCCGGATGTCGACATCGACTTCTGTCAGGACCGCCGCGAAGAGGTCATCGAGCACACCCGGCAGAAGTACGGCGACGCCTACGTCGCCCAGATCATCACCTACGGGAACCTGAAGGCGAAGGCCGCCGTGCGCGACGTGGCGCGGGTCTGCGACCTCTCCTTCAACGACGCGGACCGCATCGCCAAGCTGATCCCGAACGAGCTCGGGATCAAGCTCTCGGACGCCCTGAACGAGGAGTCCCTGTCCAAGCTCCACGACGGCGATCCCCGGGTCCGTCGGATCTACAGCCTGGCCCGCACGGTCGAGGACCACACACGCCAGACGGGCGTCCACGCGGCCGGGGTGGTGGTCGCCGACCGACCGCTGGTGGAGCTCTGCCCGCTCTACCGCGACGGCCCCGACGGTGGCCCGGTCGTCCAGTTCGACATGAAGTCCGCCGAGGACATCGGCCTCATCAAGTTCGATTTCCTGGGCCTGAAGACCCTCGACCAGATCCGGGACGCCGTCGCCCTCATCGAGCGGAACACCGGCGAGCGCATCGACATGTCGTCCATCGATGTGGCCGACGAGCCCACCTATGCGCTGCTCTCCAAGGGCGACTCGCTGGGTGTCTTCCAGGTCGAGTCCAGCGGCATGCGCGAGCTGCTCACCAGCCTGAAGCCCGACTGCCTCGACGACGTCGTGGCCCTCGTCGCGCTCTACCGGCCGGGTCCGCTGAACTCCGGCATGGTCGAGGACTTCGTCGAGCGCAAGCACGGTCGCCGCCGGGTCGAGTACCCGGTGCCGGAGCTCGAGCCCATCCTGCGGCCCACCTACGGGGTCGTCGTCTACCAGGAGCAGGTCATGCAGATCGCCCAGGTGATGTCGAGCTACTCGCTGGGCGAGGCCGACCTGCTCCGCCGGGCGATGGGCAAGAAGAAGGCCGAGGAGATGGCCAAGCAGGAGGTCCGCTTCCTGGACGGCGCGACGAAGAACGGCTTCGACGAGAAGAAGGCGAAGGAGATCTTCGACCTGCTCGCGATGTTCGCGGCCTACGGCTTCAACAAGAGCCACTCCGCGGCCTACGGCTACATCAGCTACCAGACCGCCTGGCTGAAGGCGAACCACCGGTCCGAGTACATGGCGGCCCTGATGACGATCGAGTCGGGCAACACCGACAAGATCCTGCTGTACATCAGCGACTGCAAGAAGTTCGGGCTCGAGATCCTGCCTCCCGACGTGAACGAGAGCGTGTACGGCTTCGACGTCGCCGCCGACGCGCGCGGGTCCATCCGCTACGGCCTGGGGGCGCTGAAGGGCGTCGGTCGTGGGGCCGTCGAGGTCCTGATGTCCGCCCGCGCCGACGGCCCCTTCTCGGACTTCATGGACTGCCTCGAGCGCATGGACCTGCAGCAGGTCAACAAGAAGGTCCTCGAGAGCCTGGTCAAGGCCGGCGCCTTCGACTGGACCGGTCACCACAGGGCCCAGCTCTTCGAGGCCATCGAGCCGGCCATGTCCACCGCGGCGCGGGAGCAGGAGGACAAGCGCTCGGGTCAGCAGGGGCTCTTTTCGCTCCTGGGCGGGGGCGCCAAGAAGCCGAGCTTCCGCATGCCCGACAGCGCCCAGTGGTCGCTCGCCAAGGAGCTCCAGATGGAGCGCGAGGCCCTGGGCTTCTTCCTCTCCGGCCACCCCGTGACGGCCTTCGCTGACCTGGTGGACAAGAAGGCGACGTGTCGCATCGGCGATCTCGAGAGGCTGTCCGACGGCGCCGAGGTCGCCATCGCCGGCATGAAGGCTTCCGGGCGCGCGGTGCGCACCAAGCGCGGGGACAAGATGGGCTTCGTGGTCCTGGACGACGAGACCGCGAGCGTCGAGTGCGTCTTCTTCTCCAAGGCCTGGGCCGACAGCGAGAAGGTCCTCGCGGAAGGAGAGCCGGTCCTGGTCTTCGGCAAGACCGAGAAGTCCGCCGACGGGGTCAAGGTCCGCGCGGACAGCGCGCAGCTCCTGAGCGATCTGGAGCGAAAAGCGACGAGCCGCGTGATCTTCGAGCTCCGACACACCGAGGCCTCCAAGAAGCGCATCCTGCGAGGGGTGAAGGAGCTGCTCGGCACCCACTCCGGCAGCGTCCCCGTCCTGCTTCGCGTTGAGCGCCCGGATGGTGTGGCCTTGCTGCTCCAGCTCCCTGAAGAGCTCGGGGCCCAGGCGGGCCAGGACATCAAGGATGACGCCGCCCAGCTGCTGCGTCGCCGTGACGTCGTGAGGTTCGAGTGATCTGGGTCTGCGCCGCGCTGGCCGGCGAAGTGGTCGAGCCCCTCGCCAACGGCGAGGTCGACTGGACCACCGGCACCCTGCGCGTCCACGCGAGCGGCAACCCCCACACCGGGGCGTGGAGCGATGTCCGCGTCGCCGAGCAGGCCGCGCTCGCGCAGCTCGAGCTGCGGGTCACGGAGTACGCCGGGCAGCTGGACTACGACAGCGATCGCGTGGCGGGTGAGCTCGGCGAAGAGCTCGATGGCGCCTGGCAGATCACCCAGACGACCTACCACACGAGCGGTCAGGTCGAGCTGGTCGCGGAGCTGGAGCTTCACGGCTGGCTCCGGGGTGCCCTCGTCGAGGTCGCCGCGGCCGATGCGGATCGCCGCGAGCCGACCCTGTCAGGTGTGCTCGTCGACGCCCGGACCGTCGATGCGGAGGCCTGCCTGGCTCCTCGGCTGCTCGATCCCTCCGGTGCCCTCGTCTACGGGGCCGCCTCGATGAGTCGGGACTCCGCGACCCAGCGGGCTCCGGTCGTGTGGGTGGCGGATCCCGCCGATCCGGCCGCGGGCGACCGGGTCGGGGAGAACCCCCTGATCCTCGTCGCGGCCGACGCCCGAGGGTGTGACATCGTGCTCGACGAGCTGGCCTCGTCTCGCGTGCGTCAGCTGGGTGGCACGTCCGTGTTGGCCGATGCCCACGTCGTGGTGGTGATGTGATCCGACGCCGAAAGACCTCGACCGCAGGCGGGCCCCGCCCCCTGCAGCGGCGCAAACCGGACAAGGCCCGCGTCGGCCTGCGCGAGCGCATCTTCTGGGCCGCCGGCCTGATCCTGCTGGGCCTCGGCATCGTCTACCTGCTGCGCTCGGTCTTCGCGATCCTCTTCGCGGCCATCGTCTTCGCCTACCTGCTCGACCCGGTCATCGACCGCTTCGAGGCCCGCGGCTTCAAGCGCGAGGTCGGCATCGGCATCCTCTTCGCAACGCTCGGCCTGATCTTCTCCTTCGTCCTGCTGATCGTGATCCCGACCGCCGGGCAGGAGTTCGCGGAGCTCGCGAAGAACGTCAGCGGCTACGTCGACGACCTGCAGATCCGCCTGACCGAGCTCCACGCGCTCGCACAGGAGCGAACGGGCCAGAGCATTCCCATCACCGGCGACGAGATCCTGCACGAGCTCGAGCTCTCCCTGATGGAGGACCACGGCGAGGAGGGCGGCTTCGCGACCGTGCTGTCCGACGCCGCGCCGGACGTCGGCGGGCGCCTCGCGGCGATCCTGACGACCACGTTGTCAGGGGGCATCGAGTTCGTCATCGGCGTGCTCAACCTGGCGCTGCTGCCGATCTTCACCTTCTACCTGCTGCGCGACTGGGATCGGATCATCGGCGGCATCGATCGCCTGATCCCGCCTCGGAACCGACCGATGGCCCGGCGGCTGTCCAAGGCGATCGACGAGCGGCTGGCGAGCTTCGTGCGCGGCCAGACGACCGTCTGCCTGGCGCTGTCGGTGCTCTACAGCCTGGGCTTGATGCTCACCGGCATCGACCTGGCCATCGTCGTCGGGGTGGCCGCGGGCGTGCTGTTCATCGTGCCCTACCTGGGCACCATCGTCGGCGTCGTGCTGGCGAGCTTGCTGGCGATCCTCAAGTTCGGCTTCGACGAGCACATCCTCTACGTCTGGGCGGTCTTCGCGATCGTCCAGGCCGTCGAGGGCTTCGTGCTGACGCCCTACATCGTCGGGGACAAGGTCGGCCTGCACCCCTTCGTCGTCATGCTGGCGCTGATCGTGGGCGGCAACCTCTTCGGGATCTGGGGAATGCTGCTGGCGATTCCGGTCACCGCCGCCGCTCAGGTGCTGCTGGCCGAGTGGCGCACCCGCTACATGTCCAGCCGCTACTTCGAAGAGGACGCCCACCAGGGTGCCGAGTAGGGGCTCCGTGAACCTCGAGTGGTGGGGTTCCGACGTCGACTACCGCGAGGCCTGGGCCCGCCAGCACGATCGCCGTGAGGCCGTGTGGAGCGGCGGGCCCGAGGTCCTGGCCCTGCTGGAGCACCGAGCGGTCGTCACGGCCGGAAAGAGGCCGGTTGACCTCGACGGGATCGACGTCATCCAGACCGAGCGGGGTGGCCTCGCCACGTGGCACGGCCCTGGGCAGCTTGTCGGCTACCTGGTCTGCGACGTCCGGTCGCGTGGGCTCGGAGCCAAGGCCACCGTCGCTGCGGTCGAAGAGGGCCTGATCGCCTGGCTCGGCGCGTCCTTCGGCCGGCGGTGCGGCTTCCCGGGGGTGTGGCACTCGAGCGGGAAGATCGCGAGCATCGGCCTGCACTTTCGCCGGGGTGTATCGATCCACGGGTTCTCCCTGAACCTGCGCGTGACCGATGCCCCCTGGCATGCCTTCGATGCCTGCGGGATCACGGACTCGGAGCCCACATCACTGCACGAGATCCGGCCTTCGGCGCCCCTTCCCAGCGAGTGCTACAGCGCCGTCGGCGACTCGGTCCTGCGCGCCTTGACGCGTGCTGCGGGTGGGTATAGATGCCCGGAGCCGAAGCGATTCGGTGATGTTGGCTCGTAGCTCAGTGGGAGAGCACCGTCCTGACACGGCGGGGGTCCGCAGTTCAAATCTGCGCGGGCCAACCATCGGGGCGAGGTTCCAGGTAGGGACCTCGCCCATTTTCATGCTATCTACATTTCTGGGCTCCCCCGCGACAGGCGGCGTGCGCCCGGTTCCCGACACCCGGAGAGTTGATTGAGGCGAGGAGGACGCGGCCGTCGCCGTCTGAACGAGCTGCCCAAGACAAATGAACCCCGAGTCAACGAGCGCATCCGCGTTCCACGAGTGCTCGTCATCGACGCCGATGGAGGCAAGCTCGGTGAGTTCATGACCCGAGACGCCATCGACCTGGCCCGCGAAAAGGGCCTCGATCTGGTCGAAGTGGCTCCCAACGCGCGCCCGCCCGTGTGTCGCATCGTCGACTACGGACGGCTGAAGTACGACAAGAAGAAGAAGGAAGCGGTCGCGCGCAAGAACCAGGTCATCGTGCAGCTCAAGGAGGTCAAGCTCCGGCCCAAGACCGACCAGCACGACTTCGACGTGAAGTCTCGCCACACCCGCCGCTTCCTCGAGGCTGGCGACAAGGTGAAGGTGTCGGTCCGCTTCCGTGGTCGCGAGATGGCTCACCGTGACATCGGCGCCAAGCGCTGCATGGAAGTGTACGAGTCGGTCCAGGATGTCGGGGTCATCGAGCAGCACCCGCGCATGGATGGCCGGCTGATGGTCATGATTCTCGCCCCGGGCAAGAAGAAGGGTTAAGCGCGGGGGTCCAAACTCTCTCGCGAGTAGCAGATGCCCAAGATGAAGACGAACCGGGGTGCGGCCAAGCGCTTCAGCAAGACCGCCTCCGGGAAGGTCAAGTTCAAGCGCGCCAAGATGCGCCACATCCTGACCAAGAAGTCGACCAAGTGGAAGCGCAAGGCGCGCCGTCCCGCGATGATCTCGAAGCAGGAAAAGCACCTCTTCGACAACCTGATCCCCTACAAGTAGGGAATCTCCCAACCACCCCCACCGCCACCGCCCAGCTGGGTAGGGAAGCGGTCACAAAGAGGAGGTCCAGATGGCGCGCATCAGCAACGCCTCTGTCCGCAAGACCCGCGTCAAGAAGCTCCACAAGCGTGCGAAGGGCTTTTTTGGCGGCCGTGCCAACTTCCGTCAGGCCACCGAGGCCGTTCTCAAGGCCGACGCCTACGCCTTCCGCGGTCGGAAGGAGAAGAAGCGCCAGTTCCGGCGGCTCTGGATCACGCGCATCAACGCCGCGCTGACCCCGCACGAGCTGAAGTACAGCCGCTTCATCCACGGCCTCAAGAACGCCGGGATCGAGCTCGACCGGAAGGCGCTCGCCAACCTGGCGCTGCACGATCCGGCCGGATTCGGCGCCGTCGTCGAGAAGGCCAAGGCGCACCTGTGAGCTTCGGCCTCGGGCTGCTGCCGCTGCTGGCGATCGACTGCAGCGACCCCGAGCCCGAGTACGAACAGCTCAATGGCAGCGACACGCTGTCCATCGAGGTCGGTGTCGCCGAAGCGCTCGATCTCGTCGAAACCGAGCTGTCCTCGAACACGGGCACGCTCGTCGTCGGCACGGCGAGCGCCGACCCCGGGGGCGGTCCGGCTGGAACGACCCACACGGTCGTCGTCGTCGTCGAAGACGACTTCGCCAACCAGGTGGATCGTGTGCGGGTCTCCACGAAGAGCGACGGACGCGCCAACGAGACCTTCGACCTCGCCCAGGACGCCTTCGACGAGGCGGTCTGGGCCGTCGAGATCATCTCCTTTGCCGAGGGTGACGAAGTCCGTACGGACACCTTGTCCATCGAGCTCCTCGACGAGGTCGGAGACACCGACCCCTCCGTGCCAGGCTCCGGTGATACCGCCGAGTGAGCCTTTGGTATAGGATGGCAGTCGCTTGAGACAGAGCGGCCGAAGGTCGCGAAACGGAAGGAAAAAACTTGCCCACCACCACCCAGTCGAACCGCACGATGACGAAGGCGGATCTGGTCGAGCGCATCTACGAGAACGTGGGTTTCTCCAAGAAGGAGGCGGCCGAGATCGTCGAGTCCGTCTTCGAGGAGATGAAGCAGGCGCTCGAGTCCGGCGACAAGATCAAGATCTCCGGTTTCGGCAACTTCGTCGTGCGCCGCAAGGCCGCGCGCAAGGGTCGCAACCCGCAGACGAACGAGACGATCATCATCAGCGCCCGCAAGGTGCTGACCTTCAAGCCGTCACAGGTGTTGAAGGCCGCGCTGAACGAGAACGGCGCGGGCTGATGGCCGAGAGCGGCGACACGACGGGGATCCCCGACAAGCTCTACTTCCGCATCGGCGAAGTGGCGGAGCTGGTCGGCGTCGAGCCCCACGTCCTTCGCTACTGGGAGGGCGAGTTCCGAATGCGGCCGCACCGGTCGTCGAGCGGGCAGCGCCTGTACCGCAAGAAGGACATCGCGCGCTTCCTCCGAATCCGCAAGCTCCTGCACGCCGAGGGCTTCACCATCGCCGGCGCCCGCAAGGCGCTCCAGAGCGGTGGGTCCGTGTCGTCCTCGAAGGACTCCGCGGTCGAGCTGGACAAGCTCCGAGAGGCCGCGACGCGGCTGACCGCGCTCCGGCAGGGCCTGGCCCGCTTGCGCTCCGATCTGGACGGCCTCGACCCGATTTGACCGCGTGTGCGGCGGTGGATAGCTACGCGAGGCTCAAGGAGCAGTTTTCGGGGCGTAGCGCAGTCTGGTAGCGCACTTGACTGGGGGTCAAGTGGTCGCTGGTTCGAATCCAGTCGCCCCGACCATGAAACGCCTCGGTTCCGACCGAGGCGTTTTCACTCTGGGTCTGTCGCTCAGTTCCTGCGGACGCGCCACACCAAGGCGCCTTCGACTTCCTCTGGAGGGCCGAGCAGCTCGCTGATCTTCTTCCGGTGGGTCTGAAGAAGGTGGTCCTTGGCCAGGAGCTCGGGGTGCACGATCACGTAGCCCAGGCCTGCGTCGACGAGCTGATCGAGCGCCGCTTCGAGGTCGGCGTTGGCGTCGGGGACGCCAGGCGTTCCGGGCTGCGGTCGGTCGGTCTTGCTGAGCAGCACCCAGGTGCGCAGCGTGGGATTCATCGACGCCGTCCCCATCGTCCCGACCTTGTTGTTCCACGGCACCGGGTGCCCATGGAGCGCCTCCCAGTAGAGGTAGCGGTCGGTGCGCATCGCCACGCCGGAGTCCGCGGGGAGGTCGATGACGGCCAGGTCGTTGTCCGGGATGTGCTCATAGACCGCCGGCAGCTCGGCGGGACAGGTCGTGACGGGCCAGGAGTTCGGGGCCAGGGCGAGATGCTCGATCAGGAGCACGACGCCCAGGGGCAGCGACAGCTTGCCGACGCCTCGATCTGCCAGGCCGGCCAGGAGCACGCTCGCGCTCGCAGCGAAGCGCATGGGGTGGTCCAGGCCGAGGCCCGTGGCCTCGACGAGCATGCCGAGGGGGAGCTGGTACCGCCAGCCGTTCGCGTCCGTGACCCATCCTCCGTCGTGCCACAGGAACAGGCCGCAGGTCGCGACCACGATGACGCTGAAGGGCAACAGCAGCCACGCCAGGCGTGGTGAGCGGGCGATGCCGATCGGCGCGAGGATGAGCAGGCCGAGCCCGAGGTAGGGCGTTCGCCGCCACGGACTGCCGAGGACGTTGTCGAGGCTGGGCACCGACCAGAAGTCTCCCGGGTGCACCAGGGCGATCGGATCGACGGCGTTCGAGAGCAGGACCGGTTCGTTGAAGCCGGTCCAGAGCGCCCGGTTCACAAAGGTCAGCGGGGACGAGACGGACTCGGAGATCAACAGGATGTGTGGGAGCGCGAGCGCCAGGGTCAGGCCGGCGGCGAGGGCACAGTCGACGGCGCGGGTCTTCCACGCACGCTCCCCCTTCGCGCCGCCCATCAGCATCAAGGTCCCGGCCAGGAGCGCTGCTGGGATGCCGTGGTAGGGCGTCATCACCGCGGCCACGCCGACGGCGACCCCACACCAGCGCGAGCCCTTGGCTGCGAGCCAGGCGCCCAGCGCGACCGGGGCGATCCAGACCGCTTCGCTCACCCCGTTGTGCAGCTCGCCCTGGAGCATCGGCAGGGAACCCAGGGCCATCGCTGCCAGGTAGCCGCGTCCTCCCAGAGAGCGGCCCCAGAGCCACCCCGCGAGCGACAGCGCGAAGACCTCGAGGAAGACCAGACCGTTCCAGGCAACCGCCGCTCCGAAGAGCTGCAGCGGCGCGGACAAGAGGGCTCCGATCGGGTCGATGTACCAGAGCACACGGTCCTCGGGCCAGGAAGCGCCGGTCGTGTGCCATGGGAGGTCGAAGGACGACAGCTGCGTCACGAACCAGTGCTGGCCCCAGGCGTGGGACCACACATCGAGCGACTCGTGGCCGACGAGCACCTCGGTCGGCGAGAGCCACGCGGGGTAGAGGACCACCAGCGCGACGCACAGCGCCGTCAGCGCTCCCCACGCGATGCTCGGGACCTGGAGGAGGCGCTTCACCGGCCAGAGTGTAGGCGTGCGCGCCCTCAGCTCTCCAGGAGCGCCATCAGGGTCGCGCGGTGGGCGTCTCGGACCTGGACCATCAGGGCCTGGGTCGCCCGAGCCAGGATCTGGTTCTTCGCCGACTCGGCGGTCTCCCTCGCCATGTCGACATCACGGATGCGGGACTCAGCGGCTTCCTCCTGAACCGCGGCGCCCTCCTCGTAGTTCAGCGCGTGCGTCAGCCGGTTGGTGCTCGCCCCGACCTTGGACCGCGCAGAGTTCACCGTGTCCAGCGCTGCGTCGATCGAGTCCAGGGCGTCCAGCGCATCGTCGACGGAGCCGACGTCGGCCTCGTCGAGGCCCAGGCCGCGCACGGTGCTGTCGACCGGCGTCGAGATGGTGATCCGCCCGGCCGCGCCCGAGCTGGGATCCGCCTGGATCTCCAGCTCGGTCAGCCCGTCGAGGTCCGCGAAGGTGGCGGCGATCCCTGCGAGCGCCGTCGCGATGCCGCTGCCACTGCTGCTCCCGATGTCCCAGGTCGAGCCTCCGGTCTCGCTCGCGATGTCATCGAAGGTGCCGTTCCGTGCTGGCGGATTGATGGTGTGGACCTCGATGCCGGCGTTCTTGAGCTTCGTGGCCACGGCGCTCTCGGTCGTGGAGACGTAGTTCGTCTCCCGGCCGGTGTCGGTGATCAGCACCATGACCTTGCGCACGGCTCCGGGCCGCCAGGCGAAGTTGTCCGGATCGTTCTCGCCGGCCACGTCCGCCACCCCGCTGGCATTGAGCAGAGCCGAGTAGGGGTCCATCGGCGTGACCCCCCAGATGCCCAGATCCGCGAGCGCCTCGTCGAAGTCCGGATCCGCGACGGCGGCCTTCAGCTCGACCCCATCGATGCCGTCCGGACCCATCTCGGCCAGGCCCATGCCGGCGTCCAGGTCGTAGGCGCTCACGTCGTCGACGAAGCTCGAGATGCTCGACTTCACCTCGGCGATCTCACCCCCCATGGATCCGGACACGTCGACGATCAACCCGACGTCGACCTGGGGCTTGGACAGGAGCGGGCGGTTGCCCCAGAGCGTCGAGTAGGCCACGTGATCGATCGAGTCGAGGGTGGCGTCGAACTCCTCCTGGACGAGGGCCCGGCTGTCGTCGTCCAGGGTGCCGCTGGCGGACTGCAAGGCCAGCTCACGGGCGCGCTTCAGGAGCTCCGCGATCTCGGACAGCCCCCCGTCGGCCACGGCGAGCGCACCGATGCCGTCCCCGATGTTTCGAATCGCGGCTCGGCGGCTCTGCGCGCGTGCGTCCAGGCCGTCAGCGATGGCCAGGCCGGCGGCGTCATCGGCCGCCTTGGCGATGCGCCCGCCACGGCTCAGCTTTCGGGCAGACGTACGGACGCGGTCCAGAGCCTGGCGCAGGCTCCGGCGCGCGAAGGGGTCGAAGGCTCGCAGAGAGCCCGTGATCATGGGCTCTCCATCAGCTCGTGTTCATGAGCACCTCCAGGTCGGCCCGGGCGACGTCGGCGCGCCGGGATGGGCCTCCTGGGAGCGATGCTCCGCGGTCCGGCCCGTCTCCGGACCCTTCGGATCAGCGCGGCTGCATTCCACAGCTGCGGGTCAAGGTCTGCTTCGCCACCGCGTCGAGGCCGGCAGCGGGGACGTAGTGCAGGCCCGTCAGCTCGCCGATGAAGGCGGCGCGCTCATCGGCTTCGCTGAGCTCGCAGGCCGGCATCAAGGCCTCGGGCCCATTCTCACGGACCCACACGTTCAAGCCTCGCCCCAGGGCCTCGCGCGTGCCTTGCGAGCAGTAGCGAGGGTGGGGGTCGGGGAGGGCGTCACAGTCCGCCGCATCGAGGGGCGTCGAGGGGTCCAGGCCCGTCCGGTAGTAGAGGCTCCACGCCCGGGTCCGGAGCGTGTCGTCCAGGTGGTCGCCTGCCCACTCCAGGCTCTCGGCGAAGCGCAGCGCCGCCGGCTCGGGTTCGAGCTCGTCCTTGGCTGCGGCGGCCTCGACCTGCCAGAGGTGCATCAGGCAGCTGATCGTGTAGCGACCGGCCTCGCGGCACCACGCTGCGGCCTCGGCGGGCGCCATCGGTGCGGTCTCGGCGAGGGTGAAGATGCACTCGTCCCGCCAGCCGTCGTGGGCGAGCTGGCACGTCTGGAACGCCCGCTCGGGGTCGCTCGCTCCGTGCTCGCGCACGACGTGGCTGAGGCACTCGCCGCGCAGCCGTTCGTCGCCGATGCGGGCGCAGGCGGCGCTCGCGCCTTCGAGGTTCGTGGCTGTGGTTGCCTCGACGAAGGCGCCGCTGTCATGGCCCCCAGTGCAGGCGAACAGCCCTATCGACCAAGCGCCGACAGGGCCTCCCTGGCCGCTTCCCGCACGTTTGCGTCCACGTCCTGGAGGCGGGCGCGCAG
>Ga0114933_10000217_pt1:0-5000 | contig 70009 bp, 62 predicted proteins | sample 4SBtaG_FD_89691 | JGI IMG/M metagenome (GOLD analysis project Ga0114933, IMG submission 89691) | Deep subsurface microbial communities from Kolumbo volcano to uncover new lineages of life (NeLLi) - 4SBTROV12_W25 metaG | ecosystem: Environmental > Aquatic > Marine > Volcanic | place...
CAGGACCTGGACGACGAACTGCGGGACTCCGTGGCGGCGGAAGAGACCATTAAGTCTCGAATGGTCGAAAACCTGGCGGCCGAAGCCGGGGCACGCAACGAGATCGGTGGGGTGGAACGACAGATCGAGAACTGCAGCGTGCGCGTGAAACGCTGCGCCGAGGAAGAAGACTCACTTTCGATAGTCAGCAGTGGCCTGCTGGCCGAGGTTACGGATTGTGAAGCGCGGCTTGGCCGGGAGGCCCTGGCTCTTGAGCAGACCGAGGTCAACAAGCGTGGAGCGACCGAGAGGCTCAGGACGGCAGCCGAAAGAGAGGGGGCCGCGTCGCGGAGGCTGGACTCGGCTCGCGAGCAGTACGCGTCGGTCGAATCCCGCTATAACTCCCTGCTCGAGCTGGAGGACGGCCTGGCCGGTTACGGCGACTCTGTCAGGGAGTTCATGCAGAACGGCGGGGTCGAAAGGGCCGACGCCAGGGCCATCGTCGCCGACATCATGGAAGTGGAGCCAGGCTACGAACAGGCGGTTGCAGCCGTACTGCAGGAAGCTTTGCAGTACGTCGTTGTTGGCGACGCCGATGGTGCGGTGAGAGGAGCAGGTTACGTAAAAGAGAAGCAGTGCGGCAGGGCGTCCTTCATTCCCCTGGAGGCCCGGGACTCGGCCGTCAGCGGTCAGACGCCACCCGGCTACTCGCTGCTGGCTTCTCATGTGTCGGTCCGACCGGGTTTCGAGGGAGTGGTCGGCAGCCTGGCCCGGGGGGTCGTAGTCTGCGAATCCCTGGAACAGGCTTCGTCGCAGTGGAAACAGAACGGCTACCACGCGACATTCGTTACGCGGGAGGGTGAAACCTTGTCTCGTGCCGGGGTGGTTACCGGCGGTAATGTACAGGCCGACAACGCTTTTCTGCTTCAGCGCAAGGCCGAACTTCGAGGCATGGAAGTCGAGCGCGTCACTTCCGGAGCTGAGCGCGAGCAAGCTACGCGGATATTCCAGGAGGCTCGCTCGGGAGTATCTCGAGTTGAAAGCGAGCTGGACGGGTTCGACGAGGAGCTTAGAGCCTCCACGCTGGAGAAGGTAGCCTGCGAAGGTGAGCTTGAGTTGAAAAACCAGAACCTGGCGCGAACGCGTGAACGCCTGGGTGTGCTCGGTAGTGAAAAAAGTGCTGTTCTCCAGGAGCGGCAACAATACCGGCAGGAACTGGTAGCGGCTCGTCAGCAGCTGGAGCAGACCGCGATCGTGCGGACGCGGCTCGAAGGAGATTTTTCCGGCAACAGGGAGAAAAGCCAGGCCATAGAAGCCGAGCGGAATTCCTGCGTAGAGGGGCTCGAAAAACTCAAAATCCAACTGGCCGAAACGCGGGTGAGCCGGGATAACTGCGAACAGCGCTTGCGGGCCAACGACGCGGCGGTGGCCGATCTACGTGAGAGAATCAGCAGAAAAGCCGAGATCATGGGTAGGGACAGCAGGGAACGAGGCCTTGCCCGCGTGCGTCTTGCCGATCCGGAACTCGACCTTGAAAAACTCGAAGACACGTCGGAGGCGGTCTCAAGCAAGCTGTTATCAATGGAGGCCCAACTCAAGGAATTCGTTGATAGTTTGTCGTCTCTCGAGGGAGATCTGGTCGAGAAAGGGCGGGAACTCGAAGAGATCAGGGAGCGAAAGAACACTGCGACCCTGGCCGTACGGGAGTGCGATCTTGAGTTTCGTAGCCTGGAGGACCAGCTCAAGGAACGGCTGGGCGTTACCGCAGGCGAATTGATGGGCGACCGCGAGAACGTCGAACAGGTGGGTGCCGATCAGGATGCCGCACTGGTGATGGAGCTTGACGCTGTGCGCAATCGCATCAGGCGGCTGGGTACAGTCAACATTGGCGCGGTCACCGAACTGGAAGAAGTCGAAGCCCGTTTTGTGGAGCTGGGTGGGCAGCGTGACGACCTTGAGAAATCAATAGAGGACCTCAAGGGCACTATCAGTCGTCTCAACCGTATGTCGCGCGACCGCTTTAAAGAGACCTTCGAGACGGTTAACAGCATATTCCAGGAGACTTTTCCGCGCATGTTCCAAGGCGGAAAGGCTTACCTCTCCCTTTGCGACGAGAGCAACATTCTCGAAAGCGGCGTGGAGATATCCGTGCAGCCGCCAGGCAAAAGGGCCGGTACCCTGGCCCTGCTCTCGGGGGGAGAAAAGGCGCTCACCGCTGTCAGCCTGATCTTTTCTATCTTTCTCCACAAACCCAGCCCCTTCTGTATCCTCGATGAAGTGGACGCGCCGCTTGACGATGCCAATATCGGTCGATTTGCCCGTATGGTGGCTGACATGAGCGACCAGTCCCAGTTCCTTCTCATCACCCATAACAAGAAGACCATGGACTCCTGCGGCATGCTGTATGGCGTGACCATGAACGAGCCGGGAATCTCCAAGATTGTGTCTGTCGATCTCGCCGCTTGATAACGGCCATGGCGCTTGACAGTCCGTTTGACGCGGCCCTAAACTGACTTCGGCGGTACCGAATTGCACCGGGGGAGCTGAAATCTTGATGACCAACAGCATTGACAGGCTAGAGGCGCTCGTGACTCGCTTGGAAGAGCACTGGCTCAAGGGCGAGCAGCGAAGCGAGTCGCTCTCTGCGGCTCTCACAAAGTCCGGACGTGAACTCGACGAGGCTGGGCGAAACCTGCAGCGACTCGAGGGTGAGCGACGCGAAACCGGCCGCGTGCTTGAAAAGGCTATTGCCGAGCTGGCTGATCTCGACATCGAAACAACAGGCGATATGCAGTGAGTTTTACGCCGGAAGCCGGGCACTCGGTGCAGCTGGGTGGGCAGACCCTTGTTCTGAAAGGGACGCAAGGGCGCGAGTACCTCGATTCACTGGTTAAAAAGGTAGAAGCGCGGATCAATGAACTGGCGCTGTCCCGCGAGGGTGCTACGACCCTGACACTGGCCTTGTTGGCCAGTTTGAACCTCGCCGACGAGGTCGCCGAGGCCCAGGCCCGCAATGAGGAACTCGACGGACGCTTATCGCGTCTGGCGGACCGGCTGGAAGGCCTGTGTGGCAAAGAGTGATCGGCGTTGTCGTGCCTTTAACTGCTGAAAAGCTTCCGGGGTCCCTGCCGTTCAGGTGACGGGGGATGGTGCTCGAACCAATGTTATAAAAAATGGGAGCCGAGCCACTCACCGGTCGCCAGGAGCGAAAGCCCGGGCGATTCAACGGTGTATGGACATGGCGCCCCCCTGGTCTACCAGGTTAGAGCAGCTCGCCCGCACGGTCCGGGCGGGGATCCCGGTTTTTTTGTCCAGAGACGCGGCGGCTGGTGAAAACTAAAGAAGAAGTCCGGCTAGCCGTCGCGCGACGGATAGCTTCCCTGCCTCCGGCCGTGCGGCAGGAGAGCGACAGGCTGATAGACCGGCAGTTGCGCACGCTGGCTGTGCTGAACAACGCCACGGCTGTTGTGGGTTACCTGGCGCTCGCGGACGAGGTGGACGTCGGTCGCTTTTTGGACTATCGCAGGGAGTGTGGATCGCGAATCTATTTGCCGTCCGGAATAGGGGCACACGCTTGTTTTCGGGAGTGGCGACACGAAGAAGAATTAGTGCGCGGCGAAACTGGCGGTTTTGAGCCCGACCCGTCGGCATCTGAACTGGAAGACGAGAGCGTCATGCTGGTTCCGGGCAGGGCATTCGACGGGAGCCTGGCCAGATTGGGCCGGGGGGGTGGATGGTATGACCGCGTACTTGCGGGGCGGGGTGAGCGTGACCTGTTGGTGGGCGTATCTTACAGCTGCCAGCTTGTGGCCGCGGTGCCCGTAGAAGCGCACGACAAGCGAATGGAACTGCTGGTCAGCGAGCAGCAGTTGTTGGTTGCAGGAACATGAGTAAGGAAAGAAGCAGCAATGAAGTTGCCGACCAGTTGGCGGAACTCACTCGTGGGTCTGTCGAAGTACTCAACCTGGCCGAGTTGAAAAAGAGACTCGCGCGAGGCGACACGCTACGGGTCAAGGCGGGCTTTGACCCCACCGCCGCGGATCTTCACCTGGGTCATACCGTGCTCATGCAGAAGCTGCGCCAGTTTCAGCAGCTGGGACATAAGGTCTTGTTTCTCATTGGAGATTTTACTGCCCGTATTGGCGACCCCAGCGGACGCAACGAAACCCGGCCGGCTCTTGCACCCGAGGAAATCGTCGCTAACGCTGAGACTTATAAGGAGCAGGCCTTTCGAATACTGGATCCTGATTTGACCGAGCTGCATTCGAACGGGGAGTGGATGGAGTCAATGACGGCAGCGGGGCTAATTGAGCTCGCGGCTTCGACAACAGTCGCGCGGATGCTCGAGCGGGACGATTTCAGTCGGCGCTACAAGGGCGAGCAGTCCATCAGCCTGCACGAGTTTCTTTATCCGCTCATCCAGGCCTGGGACTCTGTCCAGCTGCGAAGTGACGTAGAGCTTGGTGGCACCGACCAGACTTTCAACCTGTTGCTGGGTCGCGAGCTCCAGAGGGCCAACGGCCAGGAGCCGCAGGTTGTGATGACCATGCCGCTGCTCGAGGGCACCGACGGTGTGCAAAAGATGAGCAAGTCGCTGGATAACACAATAGGGATTACTGAGCGGCCCGCAGAGATTTACGGTAAGGTAATGTCGATATCCGATACGCTGATGCTTCGATACTACGAACTGTTGAGCGACGTTGGCCAGGAGTTCGTTGTCGAGTTACGCGAGGGTAAGCACGAGGCCATGGAGGCGAAGAAACGCCTTGCCTCCGAGCTCACGGGTCGCTTTCATGGAGAAGACGCTGCGCTCGCAGCCGCAGAAGAGTTTGCGCGTCGCTATCAACGGGGCCAACTGCCAAGCGAGATCCCTGAATGGGACTGGCAGGGCAGCGATAGCGAGGTCAGGATCTGCGATCTTCTGAAGGCCAGCGGGCTGGCTAAGTCGGCTTCGGAGGGGCGGCGCCTGGTGCGGCAGGGGGCCGTGAAGTTGGACGGAAGAAAAATCTCCGACGAAATGG
>Ga0114933_10000217_pt1:10000-70009 | contig 70009 bp, 62 predicted proteins | sample 4SBtaG_FD_89691 | JGI IMG/M metagenome (GOLD analysis project Ga0114933, IMG submission 89691) | Deep subsurface microbial communities from Kolumbo volcano to uncover new lineages of life (NeLLi) - 4SBTROV12_W25 metaG | ecosystem: Environmental > Aquatic > Marine > Volcanic | place...
AGCAGGTCTTAGTGATCCGGTGGTCCCGAATGGAAGGGCCATCGCTCAACGGATAAAAGGTACGCCGGGGATAACAGGCTTATCTCCCCCAAGAGTTCACATCGACGGGGAGGTTTGGCACCTCGATGTCGGCTCGTCATATCCTGGGGCTGGAGCAGGTCCCAAGGGTTCGGCTGTTCGCCGATTAAAATGGCACGCGAGCTGGGTTCAGAACGTCGTGAGACAGTTCGGTCCCTATCCGCTGTGGGCGTAGGATACTTGAAAGGAGCTGTCCCTAGTACGAGAGGACCGGGATGGACACACCTCTGGTGTTCCGGTTGTCACGCCAGTGGCATTGCCGGGTAGCTACGTGTGGACGGGATAACCGCTGAAAGCATATAAGCGGGAAGCCCCCCTTGAGATTAGGTATCCCTGGGCTTTAGGGCCCCTTAAGACCCCTCGTAGACGACGAGGTTGATAGGCCGGGTGTGGAAGCGCAGCAATGCGTGGAGCTAACCGGTACTAATCGGTCGTGAGGCTTGATCTTCTTTTTTTGTTGATCAGCCGTTTTAACGAGCTGTACGCTCGCTTGATATGAAATGCGCTTTGTCGCGCTGTCTGTGTCGCGGATTGTCTCCGCGCCGGTCGTCTGATGACGACCCTGTCCCCAGGGATTCACCTCCCGGGGGCTCTGGTCTTCGAGGACACCGGCGCGGTAGCTTTCCGGTGGCTATAGCGGAGGGGTCTCACCCGTTTCCATCCCGAACACGGAAGTTAAGCCCTCCTGCGCCGATGGTACTGCACTTCGCGTGTGGGAGAGTAGGACGCTGCCGGAATTTATTTGAGGCCCGGGTGTCATCTTCGACGCCCGGGCCTTTTTGCTGCTCTAATTTCAATCCCGGGAATTTATTTTTCGACCCCCCCCCCTGTTCGGGGGGGGTACTGGGCGCAATACGGGTGTTTTCCCTTGACGAGAGCATGACTGAATTCCTATAGTGGCCAAGGCAGTCTGCCTGCGGGCGGTTCGGCCAGGGGCCTGCTTGGTCCAGGGAGTAAAAGCCATGCCGTCAATAATTCGAATAGCCTGTGCTCTGTTGGCCTGGACTTCGGTTGCTGCTCTTCCGGTTCAGGCCCAGAACGGCCCTTATGAGCTCCCCGACAACTATCTCTGCTACAAGAGCAAGGTATCCAAGTTCAACCCCTCGGTAAAAAAAACCGGGCTCACTACAGCCCTCGTCGACCAGTTCGATGACTCTGATTACGGTGTGCTGAAAGAACGCGGGCTTTGCCTTCCGGCCAGTGTTGACGGCGTTACTGCCGTAGACGAGGTCACTCACCTGATCCCTTACCAGATCAAAACCACGAAGGGCGCGGCCAAGCATATCAAGCAGGCAGGCGTGGTGGTCGTTTCCGAATTCGGGACTGTTACCCTGGACACCAAGAAGGAAGACCGACTGCTGATCCCTGCCTCCTTGAATCCATCGGGTGGCGCGCTGCCCGCCCCGCTTTTTGGACTGCACGGCGTTGACCACTACAAGTGTTACAAGGCCAAGGAGACCAAGGGTACTCCGAAGTTTTCGCCTGTGGGAGCCGCGGTGTCGGATCAATTCGAGAGCTCACGCAACTTCGGGATGAAAAAAGCTAAGTTGCTGTGCATGGCAGTAGACAAAGACGGGGCGGGCGTGAAATCAGCTGACGGGCACTTGCTCTGCCTGCAGGCCAAGCCCGACAAGGGCGAACCCAAGCACACCAAGCGAGTTTTTGTTTACACCAATGATTCGCTGATAGGGCATTTTCAGGATACCAAGAAAGAAGAACTTCTCTGCGTGCCAGCCCTGGTTGATCCGCCCGCCGAGTTCTGTGGCGACGGCTCCGTCAACCAGGCCGAAGACTGTGAGACCGGCGTCGACTGCGTTGGCGCCGGCGAGGTATGCGTGGCTTGCGCGTGCACCGAGTGTGGCAATGGCGTGATCGATAGTGGCGAGACCTGCGAGACAGATGGTGACTGCGCCATCAACGAGGAGTGTTCCGGCTGTAATTGCGCGGCGCGAGCGGCGCTGGGGACGAGGGTCTTTTCGCTCGGAGAAACCGGTGGCATGTTCTCTTCGCTAGCGGGTGGATCCAAGTTTTCTACCCCGACTGGATCGCTGTCGATCGAGGGCGGGCTTATGGACGGGGCGGGTGATGTTGCCCTGTCGTTGAGCGCTGGTGCTCCGTATTACTCAACGATTTACGTACAGCCTATCGATGAGACTCTTTGCACCGAGTACAGTGCCTGCACCGGCACGCTTCACTGCGGTGGTGGTGTAAACGTCGACATCATAGTTGGACTCGATAGCCTCGCTCCTGCGGCAGGTGCTTGTGTGCAGGACGGCAACGGCAATTGCCCAGGTGATCCGGGCGACGTGTGTTGCAGCAACGCGTGTGAAGGTGTTGGTGTTGGCAGCGGAAACAGCGAGGTGGTCACAACCGGTGTCAATGCCAGCGACAGTGGCGTGGGAGCCGCTTTGCTCAGCTGCACGGCCAGGGTGACTACCGTACCGGGCGAGGGTATAGACTGCTCAGCCGCCGACTACTCAAGCGAGGCGGTCACCACCCAGGTGTTTACTACGGGGTCAGCGACCACCAATATAACCAACCATTGCGCGGGAACCGCAGCGCCGGCGAATTCGGTACCTCAATTTTCGAAGCCGGGTGAAGTTTTTGATTGCTCAAATTTTAATCTCGAGGACCACGTAGGGGCGCTTGCCACGGTCCAGACAGCCGAGGAGCCCTCGGGGCTTATCACGGGAGATGGGGCCCAGGCCATAGTTCTTGATGACGACTGAGTCTCGCTGGCCGAGCTTGGCTTGTTGAGTCGGCCTGCGGCAGCTACCATGCCCGGATTGATGGTGTGGATGTGGCCGCCGAGAAAAAGTTAAAATGGAAGGACGCACTCGCGGATCGGCTCGACGCGGGCCTTGCCGACGAGATAGACGCCTTCGAGACCCAACTTGAGCTGCGCCAGCAGGACAAGTTGGACGAGAAGGTCTTCGCAGAGACCCGCCTGCGTAGAGGCGTTTACGGTCAGCGCTATGATAACGGGCAACGCCATGACGGTGTGGCCGTTCGCGCCATCGAGTTTCCGTCCTCTTCCCTGACCAAGGGGCCCGACACCGCCTGGGATGCCCCCGGGATGCAACGCATCAAGATTCCTTTTGGTGGAGTGACCCCCGAACAGCTCGAAGTGCTCGCCGACCTCGCCGAGGAATACTCGGATGGCATTCTGCACGTTACTACGCGGCAGGATTTTCAGCTTCATTTCATTCACATAGAAGACACACCGGACCTGATGCGCAGGCTGGGTGCCGTTGGCATTACCAGCAGGGAAGCCTGCGGCAACACGGTGAGGAATGTCACTGCCTGTCCCATTGCCGGCGTGTGCAGTGACGAGACCTTCGACGTGACTCCATACTCGTTGGCGATGGCCGACTTCCTCCTCGGTCACCCCGACGCCCAGGATTTCGGGCGTAAGTTCAAGGTGGCTTTCTCGGGATGCGCGGGCAAGGCCTGCGCCCTGGTTAACATGCATGACCTGGGCTTCATCGCCAGGGAACGAAACGACGAGAACGGCACCCGGCGTGGTTTTGAGACGTGGGTAGGCGGGGGCCTCGGCACGATTCCCTACGACGCCAAGCTGTTCAAAGATTTCGTTCCGGTCGAAGAAATCCTGCCGCTGGCGCAAGCCATAGTCAGGGTCTTTGCGCGTCTGGGCGAGAAACGTAACCGGGCCAGGGCTCGTATCAAGTTTCTCATAGCCAGGCTTGGCCTGGAGGAATTCAAGCGCCTCGTAGAAGAGGAGCGCGCTGTTCTTCGCGAGGATGAAGGCTGGTCCAACTGGGTAGATGGGGCGACCGCGGAGTTCGAAGTCGAGCCAGCTGGGTCCCGGGGCGAAGTAGGGGCGGTGGCGGACGTCGGCCCGGAGTACGAACGCTGGGCGAGGGACAACGTTGAGGTCCAACGCCAGCAGGGTTACAGCGTGGTGACTGTCATGTTGCCGTTGGGCGATATGACCTCGCGGCAGGCCCGCCAGTTGGCCGATCTCGGTAGCGAGTACGCGAACGGTCGCTTGAGAACAACAGTGGAGCAGAACGTTGTGCTGCGCTGGGTACGAGACGGCGATCTTCCGGCCCTGTACCTCGGACTGGTGGCGGCTGGGCTGGCGACTGCCGGGGCTGGGACCATAAGCGACATTACCGTTTGCCCGGGCACGGATACCTGCAAGCTGGGAATCGCTTCTTCGCGAGGCTTGACGGCTGAACTTTCACGGCGACTTCGCGAAGCCGATGGCAAGCTCGACGAATCGATCCGGGGCTTGCACATAAAGGTCAGTGGCTGCTTTAATTCCTGCGGACAACACCACGTTGCCGATATCGGCTTCTACGGTGTCAGTCGCAAGGTGGCTGGCACCACCGTGCCGCACTTTCAGGTCGTACTGGGCGGCCAGTGGGAATCCAACGGGGGTTCTTACGGGCTCGCCGTCGGTGCCGTTCCTTCGCGGGCCATTCCTTCGGTGGTCGAGCGCTTGTCAGACGCCTACGTATCCGAACGCGGCGATGCGCGGACCTTCAACGAGTTCATAGAAAGCATCGGCAAGAAGAAGGCCCGCGCCTTGTTGGAAGACCTCATGCCCGTACCCGCTTACGAAGACGGGCCGGAGTTTTACTCGGACTGGGGCGACCCCCGGGAGTTTACGATGTCGGACCTTGGAATCGGCGAGTGCGCCGGTGAGGTGGTCGCCCAGACTGATTTTGATCTCGCCGAGGCCGAGCGCCAGGTTTTTGATGCCCAGGTGTTACTCGACGATAAGGACTTTGATGGTGCAGACCAGACTGCGCTGCGATCGATGCTCGAAGCCGCCAAGGGTCTCGTGCGTCTCGAAAACCCGGAGCCGGCCCAGGATCCCGACTCGATTGTGAGCGAGTTCCGTAGCAGGTTCTACGATACCGAGCTTTTCTTTGATCGTTTTGCAGGCGGCAAGTTCGCCCAGTATCTCTTTCATCGTTACGAGCAGGGCAGTGGTGATTCCTCGGGTGAGCAAGCGCGTCGCGTGGTGGAAGAAGCCCGGCTGTTTATCGAGGCCGCGCATGCCTGCCACGGTCGTATGCTCGAAAAGAAGGCCGCCGAAGGCCAGGCCAGCTGAGCTATCCCGACATGCAGGGCCTCCAGAAGATCGCGATAAAGCTTCACGCTCGTGCAGGCACCGAGTTTGCGCCGGCAGACCTGATACCGCTGCTGCACGGCTGGATCCAGAAACGAAGCGTCGAGGGCACTCTTATCGACGTCGCCGACTATTCGCACGTCCCCGATGGGCCCGGCTTGATGCTGATTGCCCACGAGGGGGTATATTCCTTCGAGGCCGGTAGTGGAATCCCCGGGCTGGTTTACTCCAACAGGAGGGGAGTGGAGGACGGCGACCTCGGGTCACGCATCAAGATCAGCATGCGACTGGCGCTGGCGGCTTGCGAGCAGTACGGGCAGGACGCCGGGGCGCCTGACGGGGGAGTGTTTCCCGGCTCGTCCTGGGAGCTGATCGCCAACGATCGCCTGCTCGCCCCTGCGACCGATCTGACCTACGACCAACTCGAGCCTGTTGTGAGCAAGGTTTGCGAAAGCTTGTACGGTGAGACGAAGTTTCGCCTTGCGCGCTTGGGTGGCGGCCGTGAGCGTGCCGCCTTGCGCGTGGATGTCGACGAGCCCTTTTCGCCCTCCCAGCTGCTGGAGCGACTCGCTTAAAGTTCACCCGGCCCTTGTCTGGGCTGTTGAAGGCAGCGACAATGCGGTAGGCGCGTGAGATTCGATACGCCCAGGCGCCCCTGGGTTGTCCTTGAAGTATGAAAATAGCACTGGATGAAAAGCAGTCCGCCTTGCGCGAAGAGCTCCGGGAGTACTTTGCGCGCCTGGTTGACGATGAGCTCATCGAGGAGATCTCGGTCGGCGAGGGTGGTGGCCCCCTCTACCGTAAGGCGCTCGAACAGATGGGCACCGATGGGTGGATCGGCATCGGTTGGCCCCGGGAGTACGGTGGCCAGGAGCGATCCCCGCTCGACCAGTTCCTGTTCGCCGATGAATGCCAGAGAGCCGGATTTCCGCTTCCGTTTCTCACTATCAATTCTGTCGGTCCTACCATCATGGATTACGGTACCGAGAGCCAGAAAAAAGACTACCTCCCTCGTATTACTGCGGGGAAGATCCACTTCGCAATTGGCTACTCTGAGGCCGACGCCGGCACCGACCTCGCGTCGCTTAAAACAAGCGCAGTGCGGGATGGTGACGAGTGGGTAATCAACGGGCAAAAAATGTGGACCAGCCTCGCCGATTACTCGGAGTACGTGTGGCTGGCTGCCCGAACTGACCCTGATGCGGAAAAGCACGCGGGCATTTCTATCTTCATCGTGGACGTACGCTCGCCGGGCTTCAGCATTACTCCCATAGAGACCATAGGAAAGATCAAGACCAACGTGACCTACTACGACAACGTCAGGGTTCCTGCCGACGCCCTCGTGGGCGAGCCGGGTATGGGTTGGACCCTTATCGTCAACCAGCTCAACCACGAGAGGGTGTCGCTGTTTACCTCGGGAACCCCGGAGCGGATCTACCTTGAGACCCTGGACTGGGCCAGGTCGACTCGGCGGCCTTCGGGCGACCGGGTGATCGATGTTCCCTGGGTTCAATCGGCCCTGGCACGGGTCAAGTGTCGCGTTGATGTACTGAAACTTCTCAACTGGCGACAGGCCTGGAACATGGGGCAGGGTACTTTCCGCTTCGACGAGGCATCGACGGTAAAGGTTTACGGTAGTGAGTCGTATATCCAGATTTACAGGGATCTCCTGCAGGTCACGGGATTGACCGGAAGCCTGCCGGCGGGTAGCCCCGGCTTTATTCTTCGGGGGCGGCTCGAGCGCATGTACCGGGCTATGCTTATCCTGACCTTCGGGGGGGGCACCAACGAAGTGCAGCGGGATATCATCGCGATGGCAGGGCTGGGCATGCCACGCAGCCTGCGCTGAGACGAACACAGTGGATTTTGCGTTTACAGAAGAACAGCAGGCCGTCGAAAAGCTGGCCGGTGAAATATTTACGGATTTTTGCGAGCCCGACAAGCTCAAGCTGCTGGAGCAGCAGCGGTGTTGGTTTGACCAGGCTCTCTGGTCGGCACTGGCCGAAGCCGGGCTGCTGGGCCTGGCTATCCCCGAAAAATACGACGGCCAGGGCCTGGGAATAATCGAAACCTGCGTGTTGCTGGAACGACAGGGCTGGGCGGTAGCGCCGGTCCCCTTGCTCGATACCCTGGCATCCGGGGTCCTCACTCTGCTCGCGCACGCAGAAGAGGACGTACTCGCTGATTTTCTGCCTGCTGTCGCCAAAGGTGAACTGGTGCTGAGCGCGGCCCTATCGGAGACCTGCAGCGATGATCCTTTTGATACGGGCGTTACGGCCGTCAAGGATGGTGAAAATTGGAGGCTCGATGGTAGCAAGCAGCTGATCGGTGCCGGCCAGCACGCGGCGCGGATCCTGCTGCCGGCCCGCGTTGACGGCCAGGGTTTGGGCTTGTTCCTGCTTGACCCGGCCAACAGCGGAGTGATCCTGGGCGAGCAGGAAGCTACCAGTGGCGAAATCCGCAGCAGCCTGGACCTCTCTGGTGCCGTGGTCGATGGCCGTTCCGCACTCGGCCCTGCAGACGGCAGGGCGGTTGCCGACCTGGTCCGTTTTTCACTGGCGGGTCTCTGCGCTACCGAGGCCGGGGTGGTCGCAAGGGCGGTTCGTATGACAGCAGATTACACTTCTACGCGCGAACAGTTCGGAAAGCCGGTAGCCTCTTTCCAGGCCGTGGCACAGAGGGCAGCCGACGCGTTCGTGGACCTCGAGGCTCTAAAGCTCGCGACCTGGTACGCGGTGAGTTGCCTGGACCGTGGCGAAATCGCCGACGAGGCGTTGGCCGTGGCCAAGTACTGGGCTTCAGAGGGCGGACACAGCGCCGTGTACGCCTGCCAGCACCTACACGGTGGTACCGGGGTAGACAACGATTACCCGCTGCACCGCTACTACCTGTGGTCCAAGCAGATTGAGCTCACGCTCGGTGGCGCCGAATTTCACCTGGCTTCGCTCGGAAAGATGCTGGCCGCGGGCTGACCACCGCTGCGGTCAGTGGTTGCGCAGCAACAGCGGCACGTCGGCTTTTAAGCGGCGCATGGCCGTTTCGTCGGTGGTGTCATAGATTCCCCTCAGGCGTGAATCTCCGTCCACGAGAAATACGTGCAGGCTATGGGCGATCGGACCCAGCAGGTCAACTTCGTCGTCATCGAGGTCTGTGATCTCGGTGGCTGCCTCCACGAGGAAGGCCTGACGAATGAATGGGAAGAGTCCGCTTTCGTCAGCTGTGAGCAGAGGCCAGCGGGCAGTGTCGATGTCGTGGGCCGCGGCATAATCGGAGAGGACGCCAGGACTATCGCGCGACGGGTCAACAGTGAAAGAAACGAATCGAAGCTGTTCGTGCTTCTTCCAGCCGTTCATCAATCTTTCCAGTTGGCGGACTAGACGTGGGCAGGGACCAGGGCAGGTAGTGTAGAGTAGACTGGCGAGCCAGACTTTACCCTCGAGCCTGGTGCTGGCGTAGTCGGCCCCGGCCTGATCGGTGAATTCAAAAGCGGGCACGGTATTGATTACCGGGAGCTCGGGGACATCGGTGAGCTTGTCCCGGGCAATGAATAACAACAGGCCGAGCGCGAGCACAGCGATCAGCGAGCGACGGACTACGATATAAGCATTCGCAGACATGGGTTTAACTGTCAGGCCCCGCGGGGCGACGGCGGGCAAGAGCTGTAGCCATGGCCACGCTTCCCAGGGCGAAAAGCCCCAGGGCCGCGGCCGAAACGGGAAGCGATGGAAGGTGGGCCAGCGCGGGACTGCCGGGCTCGTAAAGAGCGTAACGAAAAGCCGCCAGCCCGTATGTCAGTGGGTTGATGGCCAGTGCCGCTGCGAGCCACGAAGGCAGCCCGTTGGCAGGAAAAAAGGCGCCCGAAAGAAACCACATGGGCATGAGGAAGGCCGTCATGATTGCGTGAAAGCCCTGGGTAGAACTCATGTTCCAGGCAATCGATATGCCAACACCGGTCAACGCAACGGCTATGAAAGTCAGCACCAGCATGGCGGCGGCTACCTGGGCCAGGTCCAGTGGCAGGCCTGCGATGGGTGCCAGCGCCAGCATTATCCCGCCCTGCATAAGCGCCAGTATCGTAGTACCAGCCACCTTGCCGGCTACCACGCTTCCAATACTGACCGGGGCTACCAGCACACCCTGGAGAAAACCCTCGTTTCGGTCCTCTATGATCGATATCGTTGCAAAGATCGATGTAAACAGGATTACCAGCACCACGGTGCCCGGATAAAAGTATTCGTTGTAGCCCTGGCCAGCCGAGTTCCCGGGCGTAAAGGACGCGCTCAGGCCCGCACCGAAAATAATCCAGAACAGCACGGGTTGTGCGAGCGCACCGAAGACCCGGTTCTTCTGCCTGACAAAACGAACGACCTCGCGCAGCGCGAGGGTGTATACGGGCAGCAAGCGGTTCACGACGGATCGACCCCCTGCTCTGACTTCCAGAAGGTGTGGCCGGTTTCGTGCACGAACACGTCGGCCAGGGTGGGTCGCTCCATGCTGAGACCAAGTATCTTATCGCCGTGGTCGAGCAACAGGCGGGGGATCAGGCTTTCGGGCGAAATATTTTCAAGCCGCAACCGGCCTTCGACAATTACGGGCTGCACCTTGTATTCGCGGGAGACCACGGCCGCGAAGCCCTCGGGGTCCTCGCAGCGCAGCGAGAGTATTCTTTCGCCGACCCTTGAGCGCAGGCCCTGGGGTGTGCCGATGGCCACGAAGCGGCCGTGGTCGATGATAGCCAATCGGTCGCAGGATTCGGCTTCTTCCATCAGGTGAGTCGTCAGGATCACGGTGGTTCCCTGTTCGTTTCTCAAGTCCTTGAGATAGCGCCACAGGTCGAGACGGGCGCCCGGGTCCAGGCCGGTCGACGGTTCGTCCAGGAGCAGCAGCGGGGGTTTGTTGAGCAAGCCCTTGGCGAGCTCAACCCTCCTTGCCAGCCCACCCGACAGGGTATCGACCCGGTCATTGGTGCGATCTGTAACTCCCAGACGTTGCAGGGCAGACTCGCTGGCTTCGGCTAGTTCGGCCCCTCGCATGCCGAGCAGGTGACCATGGTGCTTGAGGTTTTCCTTGACAGTGAGATTGCGATCGAGGCCGGGGTTCTGGAAGACCACACCGAGGGCGGACCGCGCAGCCAGGCTGTACTGCTGTATGGATTTGCCCATGATGTGGACGTCGCCGGTCTGTATGCGAAACAGCGTCGAGAGTATTTTGAACAGCGTCGTCTTACCGCCGCCGTTGGGCCCGAGCAGGCCGAATATTTCCCCCGGCTGTACGGAGAATGACACATCGTCGAGAGCTAGCGTGTCCCCGTATGAATAGGACAGGTTTGTTACTTCGAGTAACGGGTTTTCTCCAGTATCGAATTTGGACAGCGTCACGTTGCTACCCTGTCTAACAGGTAAGACACCAGCAGCAAGGGCAGGTAGGCCACCGAGCATAGAAGCAGTCGCCTGGCTCCCAGCTGGCCGGGGTTTTTTGCCGCTGACACCGAAGCTGCCAGGTAGGCCAGGCCGAGGGCCAGGGCAGCGGCAAAGAAAAAAGGCCCCGAGTAGCCTGCGCTCCCGACTGCCAGGGTCACGGGCAGCAGGGCAGCGGAGTAGAGAACCATCTGCCGTCCCGACGCGCTCCCGTCGTTGTCGATGCGCTGCAGGGTCGGAAAACCCGCGTTCCTGTAATCATCCTGGTAGAGAAGTCCGATGGCAAGAAAGTGGGGGACTTGCCAGAGAAAAAGAATTGAAAAAAGAAGAAGGGACTCTCGACCCAGCGCATTGCCCGCCGCTGCGCAGCCGATCACGGGCGGGAGCGCACCAGGTATTGCGCCGATCAGGGTCGACAGGCTCGAGGACTTTTTCAACGGCGTGTAGATAGCGAGGTAGGAAACCAGGGTCACGGTGTTGACCAGTGCAGCCGCGGGGTTGACGAAGATCAGCAGGAATCCCACACCGACAACGGAGGTGATGACACCGAAAGCCAATCCCGATTTCTCGCTTATAAGGTGCGCGGGCAGAGGCCTGAAGCGCGTCCTCGCCATGAGCCCGTCACTGCTGCGCTCGAGGTACTGGTTGAGAGCACCGGCGCCCGAACAGGACAGGCAGGTGCCAATAACTACGTGCAGCAGAGTGGCGGTCTCGAAGTCGTGCAGCCCGGAGACCGCGAGGTAGCCGACCAGCACGGTCAAAACTACCATGCCGACGATGCGAGGTTTGATCAGCTCAAGGTACACCGAACCGCGGCGCCGCTCGGGTCCGGCAGGCGATCTTTCTACGGCAGCTATGGTCATCAGTTGAGCTCCACCGCCAGCTGCTCATCTCGCTGTAGAGGAAGCCTGTAGGCGTACAGCAGCCCGGCGACCGCCAGTCCCAGGGCGCCGGCACCTACCGCGACGTGGAGCGTTGGAAGCCAGGAGAGAGCGAGCTCCGTGCTTCCCTCCTGCCCGCTCAGCTGGAGCAACGTAGCGGTAGCCAGACCCAGCCCTACCTGCAGCCACAGCAGCCCGCATAATCGCCGGGTCGTTCGTCCAGCGGGTCCCCCTGTCCGGCTTGCCTGCCTGGCCAGCCTGAGCGACGCGAAGAGTACGCTCAAACCTATAAGCAGGTGCAGGTAAAACAACGGGTGCTCCAGGACGCCCGCCGAACCGGGCATGTGGCGAAGAAATACCCCGATGGCCAACTGGAGGCCTATCAGGCTCAACACGACGACACCCGGGCGTTGCAGCGGCGTGTGGTCCTCGAGCGCTTCATCGTTCACCCAGGAGGGCGAAGTGACGGTAACAATGGCCGCCAGTATCCCGAAGAAGGCCTGTCCAAACCAACCGTGGACCATGGCGAGGTCCAGCGATAGCCATATTACTCTCAACCCTCCCATCAGCGCCTGGGCCAGCACGGCGGCAATGGCGGCCAGGCCCAGTGTACGGGCGTACTTGCGGTTGTCGTTGCGGTACAGGGCCAGCCCGAGCAGGCAGGTCACGACGGCCACGGAGGCGGCGATCAAGCGATGCCCGTGCTCGGTGCGGACGTTGTCGATTTCATACCAGCGCGGTGGATTAATACCGCCGTAGGAAAGCGGCCAGTCGGGCACGGCCAGGCCCGCGTCCCGGCTGGTTACAAGTCCACCAGCTACAACGAGAATGAAGGCCATCAGGAGGGCGGCTAGCGCGAGTACGCGAATTTTATGGTCGGGAAGATTGCCTGTCGATAACTCGCTCACCTTGGTCCTAACCCGCTTGGAACATGAGCGCGACGACGAGGACGATCAATACGGGACTCAGTGTCCACGCCAGTTGAGAGGGGATTTCGGGGATCCCGGGCCTCAGTATCCGGGTCAGTATCGTGGCGGTGAGCAGGAGGAAGGCGACGCAGCTGAGCGAAAAGACGGCGGACACTTCAATCGGCCCCGATCCACCGCTCGGTAACCCGGGCCGACCGTGGGCCGGACCGGGTTACGAGCAGGGTCAGTTAGCCCTCGCGAAGCTGAAGTCCGAACCGGCGCTGCCACCCTCGGAAACAGTGACGCTCGCTGTCCGGGTGCCGAATTTCTCGTGCCAGGCTTCGACGGTGTAGGTTCCGGCAGGTACATTTTCGATAGTAAAGCTGCCATCGGCTGCAGAGACCGTAAAGAAGGGGTGATCGAGTACGCCGACCCAGGCAGTCATCCACGGGTGGACGTCGCACTTCATTCGCACCATGATCTCGGGGGCGGTAAATCTCTTCTTGATTTTCATTCCCTTGATGGGCATCGCGTTGTTGAACTGCTTGCTCTCCTTGGGCAAGGAGTGAACGTTGTGGAGAGTCGAGTCGCTATTGAGGATTTCGATGGTCTGCCCGACCATCGCTCCCACTATGCGGGGCGCGTACATGCAGCCATTCTGGTCGATCGTGACCATTTCAGAGGGCTTTTCGAAGGTGCCACTCACGCCGTCTTTCAAGTAGACGAAAACGTTCTGCACCTTGCCGTCGGCAATCAATATCGCGTCGCCGAGTCGACCGTCGGGGTTGGCAGCATCACACTTAGGGTCAGCGGACATCCTGATAGGCCGCCTCGAGGGGGCGTCTCCTTCAAAGCTCACGGTGCCGGTAATCGATCCCCCGGCATCGGCGATATGCACGCCCCCTGCCAGCAGCATGGCTGTTGTCACGGCAGTCACGGCTATGCCTTTAAGCAGTAAATTCATCATCTTTTCGTCTCCTGGGTGCTGTGGATTGCGGTTTGCGTGCCTCGCCGGACATTGCAGGCGCGGATGGCTTGCCGCGCTACCCTGACTAACAGTTGCGGCAGTATAATCAAGCCGCTCGAGGGCTTGCAATCGCCGCGCTGACGGGCGAATAAGCCCTGTGGGCGAATCTGAAAAAGACTGGTCAGTTGGCAGTGGTTTGAGCATCGAGACGCTTACAGCACTCATAGAGGATGGCAGCGTGGACACGGTGCTCACGGTTTTTCCGGACATGTACGGAAGGCTGGTTGGTAAGCGTAACACCGGGCATTTTTTCCTATCCGATGTCCTCCAGGGAGGCCTTCACGCCTGCGACTACTTGTTTGCCTGTGACATGGAGATGGATCCCGTCCCTGGGTACGAGTGGTCGTCATGGGAGAAAGGCTACGGTGACGTTCACGCTACTGTCGATCTTTCAAGCCTCAGGCTGGCTGCGTGGCAGGATCGCACGGCCCTGGTGTTGTGTGATCTCACGAGTCCCGTGGATCACCAGCCCGTGGAGATCTCGCCGCGCCGCATACTTTCCAGGCAGGTAGGGCTCGCCCGGGAACTCGGCTATGACCCCCGTGCGGGTTCCGAACTGGAGTTTTTTGTCTTGAGTGAAAGCTATGACGAGGCCGAGGCGCGGGACTTCGGTGAACCGCGGACTTCGGGATGGTACGTGGAGGACTACCACACCATGCACGCTACCCGCGAGGAACCGATCATCGGAGCGATACGACGGGCCATGGACGCGTCCGGTGTGCCGGTCGAATCGAGCAAAGGGGAGTGGGGCCCCGGGCAGCACGAGATCAACCTTCGCTACACCGATATGCTGGAAATGGCCGACAGGCACTCGATATTCAAGCAAGCTGCCAAGGAAATCGCTGCCCTGCAGGATGGCTCGGTTACTTTCATGGCCAAGCTTCATGAAAACCTGGCGGGCAACAGCATGCACCTGCATTCGAGCCTCTGGTCAGTGGATGGTGGTGAGGCGCTGTTCAGTGGTGATAACGAGTTGCCGGGAACACCGGCCCGTTGCTCCGACCTGTTTCGCTGGTACATCGGTGGACTAGTGGCTCACGCCCGGGAATGCGCGTTGTGGTACGCGCCGAACACCAACTCTTACCGTCGCTTCATAGCGGGAACGTTTGCGCCGACCGGTATCCGCTGGTCCTGGGATAACCGGACGGCCGGGTATCGACTGGTGGGCAGTGGCGACGCACTGCGAGTGGAATGCCGGATCCCGGGCGGCGACGCTAATCCCTATCTGGTGATGGCCGTCACCCTGGCCGCGGGGCTGGATGGCATCAGGAACCGCATCGAGCCGCCTGCAGCCCTCAGTGGGGATCTGTACCAGTCGGCCGATCACGCGACCCTTCCGCTTTGCCTGGAAGACGCGATGAAAGAGTTTGCGGACAGTAGTTTTATCCTTTCCGCTTTCGGTGCGGAGGTAAGGGATCACTACCTTCGTTTTGCCGAAGTCGAACTTGAGAAATCACGGCCTGTGGTTCCGAACTGGGAGCGTCGCCGCTTCCTTGAGCGCGGCTGACAAAGGGCAAAGTTAGTATGCAACTGGAAGGCAAGGCTTGTGTCGTAACCGGTGCGGCGGGCGGCATCGGCCGCGAAACCGTGTTGGAGTTCTGTGCCCGTGGCGCAAGGGTGGTCGCTGCTGATCTGCTGCCCGATGCCCTCGAGGAAGTCGTTGCGTTTGCCGTCGAAAAGGGCGGCACTGCAATTGGGAGTCAGATGGACGTGACCGTGGCTGCACAGGTCAAAAAGACGATAAACCTCTGCGAGCAGACCTGGGGCAGGGTGGACGTTGTTTTCAACAACGCCGGGATCTTCCCTGGCGACGATGGCTCGGTGCTTGAAACCAGCGAAGAGACCTGGGCCCAGGTGATAGACGTCAATCTCAAGGGAGTATTCCTCGGTTGCAGGTACGCGGTAGCGGCCATGCTGAGATGCGGCGGCGGATCGATCATCAACACAGCGTCGTTTGTTGCGCTGATGGGCGCAGCTACTTCTCAGAGCGCCTACACGGCCAGCAAGGGAGGGGTGCTCGCCCTGACTCGTGAAATTGCAGTCGAGTACGCGCGCAAGGGCATCAGGGCCAACGCCCTGTGCCCGGGGCCGGTCAACACGCCCTTGCTGGCGGAGCTGTTGCGTGACCCCGAAGCGAGGCAGCGTCGCCTGGTGCACATCCCGGCGGGCCGCCTGGCCGAAGCCGGTGAAATCGCCCGGGCGGTCGTTTTCCTGGCTTCAGACGATTCGAGTTTTGTGACGGGTACCGAGTTCATCGTAGACGGCGGAATAACCGCCGCCTACGTGACTCCGGACTCCTGAGCAGCGTCCTGATCAGCGCTCGGCTGGTCAGGCAGCCAGGTAACCTTTTTCTTCGAGGTAGGAGAGCAGGGCCTGGAGGCTGTCTTCCTGGCTCTGCGAGGTCGTGTCAACGATCAACTCTGCCTTGTCGGGCTCTTCGTAAGGCGCCGAAATCCCTGTGAATTCCGGTATCTCACCGGCGCGGGCCTTCTTGTACAAGCCCTTGGGGTCGCGCTTTTCGCATTCGTCGAGGTCGCACTTAACGTACACTTCTACAAAATCACCGTCGGCCATGATCTCGCGAACCTTGTCCCGGTCTCCCTTGTAGGGCGAGATGAAGGCGGTGACATTGATGATGCCGGCCTCGGTAAAGAGAGCGGCGACTTCGCCTATGCGGCGGATGTTTTCTTCACGATCTTCCGGAGAAAAGCCCAGGTCCTTGTTCAAGCCATGGCGAACGTTGTCGCCGTCGAGCACGTAGGCACGCGCTCCACGCTCCCAGAGCGCCTTTTCGAGCAGGTTTGCAAGGGTGGATTTGCCGGAGCCCGACAGTCCGGTGAGCCAGACGGTACAACCGCGATGGCCCGAGATTTTTTCCCGCTCGGTTTTCGAGACGGTGGTTTCGTGCCAGACAATATTCTCGGACTTAGGCTTCGTCATGCTTGTTGTTTATCTCCGGCGTGCCGATCTTTTGACATCGCTCAATCTGTACGACTACCTGCGTGAGGCGGCCATGTTCTATTTGAAAATCCCGGTAAACGCCTGGAGGCGCTCCCGGGCTAGCTGGGACTCTCGATCTTGCGACCGAAGGTAACCTGTCCCTTATCGACCCGGATCGAAAAACCGCAGTCGGGGTTGATGCAGACCCACGCCTTGTACATGACAGACGCGCCCTCAGTTCCGTAGTCGGAGAGTGGGACCAGGAGTCCGTTCTCACACTTCTTACAACTGGGCAGTTCCATCACCACATCCTCTCCGCCATCGCTGTCAGTCCCAAACAGGCAACCATCAGCGAGGGTATCGCCGAACAGCAATGCCCAGCGTTTTCTCGCGTACCGTTTTCAGTCGATATTGCGGGTACTTAACGCATACTCGCCACCGCGTCAAGCAGCGCGGCAGCAGGCCCCGCGAGGAGAGTGGGGGATGTGGGGGGCGGCAGGAGCCGTGTTGCAAAGAGCGGCTACGATCAGTGCCGGCTGCGCTGAGCGCGTCGCATGGCCTTGCGGCGCTTGCGCTCCGCTTCTTCGCGTTTTCTTTTTCGCTTGACGCTGGGCTTTTCGTAGAAAGACCGCAGTTTCATTTCCTTGAAGACGCCTTCGGAGGCCATCTTCTTCTTAAGGATCTTTATTGCTCGCTCCAGCGAACCTTCGACTTGAACTTCCATAATAAGCGCTGCCCTCCCGGCGCCAGAACAGCTGAGAATAGTCCGGAAGCGGGGATCTTGTCAACTTTCGACCAACGGCCGAGGCCCCGGGGGCCGTGGTGAGTGGTGCCCTCGACAGGACTCGAACCTGTGCAACCGGCTTCGGAGGCCGGTGCTCTATCCACCTGAGCTACGAGGGCTTTGGTCGCCAGGGCCTGCTTACAACGTTAGCCGGCTAACTGCCAGCAACGATCCCGGCCATATGGGCGATGAACTCCTGCTCGATCAGTCCGTTACTGGCCAGTACGCGCTGGCCCCACGGGTCATAGGGGTTGCCGTTGAAGTCGCTTACGCTGCCTCCAGCTTCGGTAACAATAAGCCATCCGGCTGCCGTGTCCCAGGGCTGTAGTTTCCACTCCCAGAAACCGTCGAAGCGGCCGCAGGCCAGGTAGCAGAGGTCCAGCGCGGCAGATCCGAAACGCCTGACGTCCCTGGCGTTGACCAGGAAATGCTCGAAATAGGGCAGGTACAGGCCCAGGTTCTCCCGACGGTCGTAAGGGAAACCGGTCACCAGCAGGGAGTCTTCCAGCGCTGTCGTGGCAGACACCGCGACAGGGCAATCGTTGAGAAAGGCGCCCGCAGCAATCCCGGCATGGTACATCTCGTCTCTGAAAGGATCGTATACGGCCGAGGCGACGGGTGCGCCTCGGTGCAGGAGCGCGATTGATACCGAGCAGTGGGGGATGCCGTGGACGTAGTTAATGGTTCCATCGAGGGGGTCTACGTACCAGCACCACTCATGGTCGGAGCGATCAAAGTGGTTTTCTTCCGCGACTATCGCGTGGTCGGGGAAGGCCCGGGCTATGCCCTCGACGATGATTTTCTCAGCCTTGAGGTCTACGTTGGTAACCAGGTCCACCGCCGCTTTGTGTGAGATTTCTTTTTTCAGGGGCAGCGAATCACGGATGATTTTTCCGGCTTCTCGCGCCAGCTGCCGCGCGAGTTCTGTCTGTTCGGGCATGGCGCTTGTTGTCACGGCGGCCCGAGGCGGTCAAGTTGGGGCTGGTGTCGGGGGTGTCAGCAGTAAGCAGGACGGTGAGGGCACCCGCAAAGGTGAACCTGAGCCTGCGGGTGGTGGGCCAGCGCAGTGACGGCTACCATGAGCTCGAGTCCCTCATGGTGCCCGTGGCCATATACGACGACGTCCACGTTGAGGTGTGCCCGAGCGCAAACGCAGAGGTTGTCTGTACTGTAAGCGGTGACAAGGGGGTGCCGGGGGGTGCCGGCAACATCGCTGCAAGAGCTGCGCAGGCTGTGCTCAAGCAGCTCGAAGAGACAGCGGCAGTGAGTATCCGGCTGGTGAAACGAATTCCCAGCCAGGCGGGACTCGGCGGTGGAAGCAGTGATGCCGCTGCGGTCCTGCGGGTGTTGCCCGGGTTGCTCGGCAGGAGGTTGGCAGCGCCCACCGTAGCCCAGCTGGCCTTGCAACTGGGCGCGGACGTTCCGTTTTTTGTCTCCTGCCGGCCTGCGATGGCCAGGGGTGTCGGAGAGAGACTCAGCTTCATCGACCTTCCTTATCGTGGCAGCCTGCTGGTGGTAGTCCCGCCGCTGGGAGTTGACACGGCTTGGGCTTTCGCCAACGCAGTGAAAAGCTTGACTTCAAGGGGGGCTGGCACTAGGCTCCTGCGTTCACTCAAGCGCGGTGCCGCGCTTGAGGGGCTGCTGGTGAATGACCTTCAAGAGGGAGTCTGCGAGAGCTTTCCTGAGGTCTCCAGGTCAGTGGATCTGTTGATGGCGACGGGCGCTTCGGCTGCTGTTATGTCGGGCACAGGGTCCGCAGTGGTCGGCTTGTTCAGGGATGGCAGGGCAGCGCGGCGGGCGGCACTTACTTTTGGCCGGCCTGCGAGGGTGTTTGTTGCGAGGATCCTCAGGCGTTCGCCGGGTGGACGTCCTTAGTGGGCGGTAGCCAAGCTGGTTAAGGCACCGGATTTTGGGTCCGGCATGCGAAGGTTCGAATCCTTCCCGCCCAGCATTGTTTAAGACTGGACCGTAGCGCCGCGGGGCGAGCGGTGGATGATTTTTTTATAGAGAGGAATGCCGTTGGCTTCGCTGGCTAGAGACGAACTGCTTATTTTTTCTGGTAACGCCAGCCTTGGCCTTGCGTCGAGTGTTGCCGAGAAGCTGGGCACCCGGGTCGGGAACGCTGACGTGCGCCGTTTCAGCGACGGCGAAGTGCTCATCGAAATAAACGACAACGTTCGCGGTGGTGACGTCTTCGTCATTCAGTCTACCTCCACGCCTGGCAACGATCACATCATGGAGCTGTTGTTGATGCTCGACGCCTTGAAGCGCGCTTCTGCCAAGCGGGTTACGGCTGTGATTCCATATTACGGCTACGCGAGGCAGGACCGCAAGGTGGCCCCGCGCGTACCCATTAGCGCCAAGCTCATAGCCGACCTCGTTGTCACGGCCGGGGCTTCGCGCGTGATGACGATGGAACTGCACGCCGGCCAGATACAGGGGTTTTTTGACGTCCCGGTGGACAACCTCTACGCCGCGCCGGTACTTCAGCCTGAGATCATGTCGCTGGTCGGTGACAGGTCGATCGTCGTGGTTTCTCCCGATGCCGGGGGCGTGGAGCGGGCCAGGGCTTTCGCCAAGCGCCTGGACGCCGGACTTGCCATAATCGATAAGCGCCGGGTAAGGGCCAACCAGGTAGAAGAAATGCGGCTGATCGGTGACGTCGAGGGCAGCGTGGCGGTGATCGTGGACGACATGATAGATACGGCCGGAACGGTCTGTAAGGCTGCCGACGCGATCAAGGAAGCCGGCGCTGTCTGTGTCCTGGCCTGTTGTACCCACGGCGTGCTTTCAGGCGCGGCCGTGGAGAGAATTTCCTCGTCGTCACTCGAACAGCTGGTGACAACCGACACCATAGCGGCGACCGAATCAGTGCAGGATTGTGATCGAATCCGGGTAGTGTCGGTAGCGGGACTGATAGCCGAAGCTATCCGGAGAACCCACGACGAGGAATCTATAAGCTCGCTTTTCGAGTAGGCAGGAGAGGATATGCGAACTGTACAATTAGAAGTGAAACGACGCGACGGCTCGGTGAAATCGCGGCTACTGCGCCGCGATGGCTTGATCCCGGCTGTTTTTTACGGCCATGGCGAAAGCGAAATATCGGTGCAGGTCAGCGCCAGGGAGTTTGACCGCAGCGGGCTGGCTTCAAAGGGGGCCCATCTCATTCGCTTCAACTCGGCGGACTCCAGCCTCAACGAGTGCATCGTGCTGATCAAGGAAAGCCAGCACCACCCGGTTACTGGCCAGACTTCGCACGTTGATTTTCTACGCGTTGACATGGCTACTCCTATTACAGCTAACGTTGCGCTGAGTTTTACCGGTAAACCGGTAGGGGTCGTCAACGGGGGCATCCTGCAGCCGGTCGTCAGGGAAATAGAGGTGCGGGCATTGCCTGCAGCTCTTCCCGAATCTGTAGAAGTCGACGTAAGCGGGCTCGACATTCACGATGGCCTGCACGCAGAGGACCTGGTTGTCGGCGAAGGCGTTGAGCTGCTTTTTACGGATAATTTCACGGTCGTGACCGTGACCCCACCCGTTGCCGAGGAAGTGGTAGAAGAGGAAATCGGGGAGCTCGGCGAGGGCGAAGGCGAGGGCGAAACTGGAGAGGGAGACGCGGCTGCGGCCGGCGACGATGGTACTGCCGGCGACGGCGACGAGAAGGCCGGCGGTTCCTGAGGCGGGACGGGTTGGTGACGACACATGTACTGCATCGCTGGACTTGGCAACCCGGGAGAGGAATACAAGGAAACAAGACATAACCTGGGATTCCAGGTAGTCGACACGTTCGCAGAACGCTTGTCGGCGAGCATCCGGCGCCAAAGATACGAGGCGCTGACGGTTTCCGCTAAGTCGGGCCGTACCGAGGTGTTGATCATGAAGCCCCAGACCTTCATGAATCTCTGTGGCAGGAGCATAGGTGCAGCCTGCCACGATCTCGGTATAGCTGAAGAAAACGTGGTGGTCGTGTATGACGATGCGGACCTTCCGCTCGGCCGTTTACGGCTGCGCCAGGGAGGTGGCAGCGGTGGGCACCGGGGTGTGGAGTCGGTGATAGGGGAACTGGGGACGACGGACTTCGGCAGGGTTAAAGTAGGCGTTGGTAAATCGGAAGACAGCGAATTGAGCGATTACCTGCTCAGCGATTTCGACGAGAGCGAGAAGGCTCTCGTGAAAAAAATCGCGGGTGTTGCTGCTGACGCGCTGTCGGTTGCCCTCGGGGCGGGCTTTGTTACCGCCATGAACCGATTCAACAGCGTGGACCTGGGTGTTAAGGGAAATGATACGGGCGATTGAAATCGGCCGTTTTGGCAGAAAGTCGAACGAGAAAACGTCGGGTAAATTTCCGGTGGTACGTAGTTGGACGGGAAAATGAAGGGAGGAAATACTGGTAATGAATCTTTTGATTGATCTGGCATGGCTGGCGGGGGTACTGGGCCTCGGAGTGGCGGGCGTATTGTTTTTCGCCGTCAAGAAAGAAAGCCCCGGAAACGAAAAAATGATCGAGATCGCCCAGGCGATCAAGGAGGGCTCGCTAACCTTCATCAAGCGCGAGTACCAGATCCTGGTTGTTTTTGAACTGGCTGTTTTTGCACTTCTTTACTGGAAGCTCAGCCCCGAAACGGCCTATGCCTTTCTTGGCGGCGCTGGCTGTTCGATGCTGGCGGGCCTGGCTGGAATGGCCTCGGCCACCAACGCCAACGTGCGTACGTCCCAGGCTGCCCGCGATGGCGGCCAGGACAAGGCGCTGTTGGTGGCTTTCAACGGAGGAGCCGTCATGGGACTGGCTGTCGCGAGCCTGGGCCTGATAGGCGTCGGGGTGTTGTTCGGCTTCTACGGCACCCCCGGGAACGCAGCGGTGATTAATGGATTCGCGATGGGAGCCAGCTCGATCGCGCTTTTTGCCCGGGTCGGCGGCGGCATCTACACCAAGGCGGCCGACGTCGGCAGCGACCTCGTAGGTAAGGTCGAAGCCGGTATTCCCGAAGACGACCCGCGCAACCCAGGTGTAATAGCCGACAACGTGGGTGACAACGTCGGCGACGTGGCTGGGATGGGGGCTGATATTTTTGAATCCTACGTTGGTTCAATGATAGCGACCCTGGCTATCGCGGCGACCTTATCTGCCGCCGGGGTGCTCGATATCGCTCGTGGCGCAGCCAGCGAAGAGGCCGCGAGGACTCACTTGATGATGTTTCCTCTTGCCCTGGCGGTGCTGGGACTGGCTGCTTCGGTAGTCGGCATCTTTTCGATGAGAGTGCTCAAGAGCATTGGTCCGGCGGCGGCGCTGCGCTACTCGACTTTCATTTCGGCGGGCCTGCTGTTGCTGGGTGCTTTCATGCTCATCAACAGCAGTAACATCGCCACCCAGGTCTGGCTTGCCGTCCTCGTCGGATCTGTAGGAGGTATCCTTATCGGCCTGATCACCGAGTACTACACCGCGGCGGCGCCGGTGCGGCGGATCGCCGAAGCGTCGAAAACCGGTCCAGCCACTAACATAATCAACGGCCTGGCGATCGGGCTCGAAAGCTGCGCTCTTCCCGTCGTGGTCATTTGCATCACCATCTACGTGGCCAACGATTTTGCCGGACTGTACGGCATAGGGATCGCCGCGGTAGGAATGCTGGCGACGGTTGGCGTGACCATGACCGTAGACGCCTACGGCCCCGTGGCTGATAATGCCGGTGGTATTTCGGAGATGGCGGGGCTCGGGCCGGACGTACGCGCGATAACCGACAGCCTCGACGCCATTGGCAATACCACGGCCGCTATCGGAAAAGGTTTCGCTATCGGTTCGGCGGCGCTCACGGCGTTGGCGCTTTTTTCGGCCTACTCGATGGCTGTCAACCACGTGAGGGAGACCCAGGGTCTCGAGCCGATGTTGATAGTTATTACCGAACCAAGCGTGGTCATCGGTCTGTTCATCGGCGGTGTGCTGCCGTTTTTCGTTGCAGCCCTGACGATGACCTCGGTAGGCAAGGCGGCAGCGCAGATGGTTGAAGAGATTCGCCGGCAGTTTCGAGAGATCCCGGGCCTGCTTGAGGGCAAGGAAGGCGTCAAGCCAGACTCTGCCCGTTGTGTTGATATATCGACCCGCGCTGCGCTCAAGGAAATGATCCTGCCTGGGGTTGTTGCAGTGGTTGCACCAGTGGCTGTCGGATTTCTCCTGGGGGCCGAGGCCCTGGGTGGAATGCTCGCCGGTGCCACCCTGGCCGGAGTGCTGTTGGCGCTGATGATGGCCAATGCCGGTGGTGCGTGGGACAACGCCAAGAAGGCTATTGAGACTGGTGCCATCGAAGGCGAACAGAAGGGTACTGACGCTCACCACGCGGCGGTCGTTGGAGATACCGTAGGCGACCCGTTTAAGGACACGTCGGGCCCGTCGATGAACATCCTGATCAAGTTAATGTCAATAGTGTCGCTGGTTATCGCACCACTGCTGGTGTGAACGAGGAAGCATGAGATCCTACGAAACCATGATCGTTTTTTCTGCCCTGCTCGGAGACGAGGCTACCGCCCTGCGCGAGCGTTTCGTTTCGGTTGTCAAGGACAACGGAGGCACCGTTGATGCGGAACTGGACTGGGGGGTGCGCAAGTTGGCCTACCCGATCCAGGACCAGTCCGACGGCCGCTACCTGTTGCTCGAATACCAGGCCGAGCCGGCGGTGGTGGCCGAGTTGGAGCGCAAACTGCGCATTGCTGACGGCGTGCTGCGCTACATCAGCGTGCAGCAGGAACACACCGGGCTGCCAAAAGAAAGACCGGCGGAACCCCCCCGAGACCGGGATTACAGGGACGATCGGCGAGGGCGCGATGACAGGAGAAGCCCCCGCGGCGGTGATTCCGTCCCTCGTGGAGATTCGGCTTCAACCGATGCCGCTGCTGCAGAAAAGCAGGCAGGGGATGATGCTGCGAGCGCTGCTCCTGCCGCGAAGGCAGACCCTGCTCCCGCGGTGCAGGAAGTGACTGCTCCAGCGGCTGATGGAGAAACCGCTGACAGCGGCGACAAAGAAGTGAGAGGCGACTGAAATGTCAGACGAGAAAAAAGAAGAAGCAGCCGAAATAACCCCTGCCGAGGGTTCCGCGCCCCAAGCAGCAGCGCCTGAAGCCGCCGTTCCCTCAGCAACTCAGTCCGAAAAAGCCTCGGCAGAAGCAGCAAGGCCTGTAAGCGGGTCCTCCGGTGGAGATCGTGGCGGTGGAGATCGTGGCGGCCCCCCTTCGCGTGGTGGACGTGGCAAGGGCAAGGGCAGGGGCGGCAGGTTTAGAAGAGGACGCCGTCATTGTATTTTCTGTGCCGATAAGGAGCTGCAGATTGACTACAAGTTCGTCGACGTGCTCGAAGAGTTTGTCAGCGAAAGAGGCAAAATAGTGCCGCGGCGTAGTACCGGCACCTGTGCCAAGCACCAGCGACCATTGGCCCTTTCTATAAAACGAGCGCGCAACGCGGCGCTGTTGTCGTACACCGGCTCAGGCCTTCAACAGTAAGGGCAGGGAGACCAGCAATGGAAGTAATCCTCAGAGAAGACGTACCCAAGCTCGGGGTCATAGGCGACGTGGTCAAGGTGAAAGCAGGCTACGCGCGCAACTACTTGCTGCCTAAAGGTAAAGCCGTTACGGCGGATCGCCGCAGCCTGCGCAGTCTTGAGCACGAGAAGGCTCTCATCCAGCTCAAGAAAGAAAAAGAAATGGGCGATGTCGATACCCGGCAGAAGGCTTTTGACGGTGTGGCGGTCGAAATCGAAGCCCGCGCTGCGAAGAGTGGTCACTTGTTCGGCTCGGTTACCGCTGCCGATGTGTCCCGGCTTCTCGAGGAACGGGGCCTGGTCATAAACAAGCACGATGTCCAGCTTGTCACGCCGATCAAGGAAGCTGGAGATCACGAGATCGCGGTGCACGTCGGCCATGGTGTCCTGGCGACGATCAAGGTGGCGGTGATCGCCCTCGGCGGTGACGACGATGATGGAGGTGAAGCAGTAGCGACACTTTCCGGGTCTGCTTTTGACTCGGTGGATAGCGACTCGGTGGATAGCGACTCGGTGGATAGCGACTCGGTGGATAGCGACTCGGTGGATAGCGACTCGGTGGATAGCGACTCGGTAGAAACGGAAGAAAACTCTACGGAATCCGCCGACGGCGACGACGAAGAGCCCCAGGCCTGATCAGCTGGGCGATTCAGCGTAGAGCTCGCGAAACGTACGCATCAGTTCGGCAAAAGTCGCCAGCAGGGCGGGGCCGAGAAACAGCCCGATAAAGCCAAAGGCCCTCAGGCCGCAGATGATTCCGAAGAACAGCAGCGGCGTTGACAACCGGGCCTGGCTGCTGATGAGGTAGGGCCGCAGGAGGTTGTCTACCGACGAGACGACCAGCAGGCCCCAGGCAATTAGCGCGCCGGCGGCGACGAGCTGACCAGACAATGCGAGCGCCACGGCTGCTGGCACCCAGACAAGGGCTGCACCGCCCACGGGCAGAAAGGCGCAAAGGCAGGCCACCGCACCCAGCAGCAGGCTGAATTGTACATTGACTGCCCACAGGGCCAGTCCGACCAGCACTCCCTGGGCCAGGGCGGTCAGCGTAAGGCCTTGCACGACCGCGAGCACGGTTCGTTTGAAGCTGTCAAAAATCCGGTCGCGGTCATCGGCCATCATCGGGATACTGCGGCGAAGCGATTCAACGGTCGTCTCCCCGTCGCGAAAAAGGAAGAACAGCGTGAAGGTCATGATCCCGGTCGCTATGGCAAACTCGAAGACGTTGCGGGCGATGGCCGTGGCGCGCGTGGCTGCAAACTCGCTTACCCACTTAACCCCGGAAAGAGCGAATCCGGTCGCGTCCACGTTGCCCGAAGCCATGCGCTCGCGGAGCCATTGCCAGATCGGCTCAATGAACCACGCTTCGCTGAGGCGGTTGAGTACGGTCAGGTTACCCTGGGCGGCATAACTCGACAGCGTTCGGTAGCCTTCAACTGCTTCCCGTGCCAAGGCCCCGGTGAGTAACAAGCCGGGGATAACCGCTACGGAAAACACCAGTATCGTCATGAGTCCGGCCGCGAGATTGTCCCAACGCCTCAGGGCGCGCCGCAGCAACTTGAACAGGGGAAAAAAGACCATGGCCAGTACAACTGCCCACATGACCGGCTCGAGGTAAGGCAGCAGTATCGAAAGCAGGACATAGCCCAGGCCGCCCAGCGCGAGAAAAAGGAACAGGGTTATGATCTGCTGCCGCTTCATGCTGTCTTCATGCTACTAGCGGAGCAGCCGGTGGGCAATAATCACCGCGTGCTCGAATTTGCCGCAGCCACCCGGGGAGGCCTGGAGTAGCGTCCCCGGGCCTCGGCCCGGGAGAACTGGGCTTCGGCAACGGGTTGACTGCTTCGTGTGAGATTGGTAGTTGGGACAGTTGCGCTACCCTACAGAGGCACGTAGCTCAGTGGGAGAGCACCTCCCTGACACGGAGGGGGTCGGCGGTTCGATCCCGCCCGTGCCTACCAGTGTAGCTGCAAGAGCGTAGTTCAAAGAGTTGAGAAGGAGGACCGGGTAAGCGTAAACAAACAGTCGAGCGGGGTTTAAATGCCGAGGCTTCCCGCCGATTCATGAGCGCACTGGACGGATAGAACAACAGGTGCCTGGTAATATCACCGTAACGGTGGGACGAGGGGAGCCCCTTGCGATCGAAATAGGATCGCTGGCTCGCGACGTTCTACCAAGCCGAGTAGCAGAACGTGCTGTCTGTGTACTCGTGGAAGGGGTCGCTACCGATCTTTCGTCGCCACTGCTCGATGATTGCACGGTAGAACCAGTCATGGCCGAGTCCGGTCCCGGTCTCGAAGTACTTCGACACAGCACCGCCCACCTCCTTGCCCACGCGGTTAAACACCTTTACCCGTCTGCTCAGCTAACCATCGGCCCAGTCATCGAGGATGGTTTTTACTACGACTTTGCTTACCCCGACGGTTTTGGCCCCGAAGACCTTGAGAAGATAGAGGCAGAGATGTCCCGTATCATTGCGGAGGACCATCCCATCGCACGCGAGGAGCTGGCTCGTGAGAGCGCCCGGGCCCTCTTTGCCGACAAGGGGGAGCAGTACAAGGCCGAGATCATAGACGACCTCAACGAGCCCACTGTCAGCTTGTATCATCAGGGTGATTTCGTAGACCTGTGTCGTGGTCCGCACGTCCCCTCTACCGGGCGGCTGGGAGTTTTCAAGCTTACCCACGTGGCTGGCGCCTACTGGAGAGGTGACGAGAAGCGTCCGATGCTGCAGCGGATCTACGGGACGGCCTTTGCGAAAAAGAAAGAGCTGTCTTCTCACCTCGCCCGCATAGAAGAAGCCCGGAAGCGCGACCATCGCAAGATTGGCAAGGATCTCGGACTTTTCAGCTTTCACCCGGAGGCCCCGGCGTCACCTTTTTTCCACCCCGATGGAGCTGCCCTCTACAACCAGCTGGTGAGCTACATTCGAGGCCTGTACACGGAGTACGGGTATGAAGAGGTCATCACTCCGCAGATCCTGGACGTGGACCTGTGGCATCGTTCGGGTCACTACGACAACTACGTCGACAACATGTACTTCACGACCGTCGACGACAAGGAATTTGCGGTCAAGCCCATGAACTGCCCGACTCACTGCTTGATGTTCAGCGAGGGTAAAAAGTCCTACCGGGATTTGCCGATCAGGATGGCGGATTTCGGCCGCCTGCACCGCTACGAACGCTCGGGTGTCGTTCACGGCCTGGCCCGGGTGCGCTCATTCTGCCAGGACGACGCCCACATCTTTTGTCGTCCTGAAGACATCGAATCTGAAATATCGGCTGTCCTGCACATGATAAGCCGTACGCAGAGGGCTTTCGGCTTCGAAGAATCAAAGGTTTATCTTTCCACGCGCCCAGCCAAGTCCATCGGGAGTGACCAGGTATGGGAGCAGGCCGAGGACACGCTCCGCGCTGTTCTCGAGAAGGAAACACCCGGCTTCATCGAAAACCCCGGCGACGGAGCCTTCTACGGACCCAAGATAGATTTTGCGGTAATCGACGCGATGAAGCGGGAGTGGCAGCTGAGCACCGTCCAACTCGACTTCTCCATGCCTGAGCGTTTCTCGCTGGGCTACGTTGACAGCGATGGCGGCGAACGCTGTCCGGTGATGATTCATCGGGCTGTGCTTGGCTCGCTGGAGCGCTTCATGGCAATTCTGCTTGAGCACACCGGCGGCGCGCTGCCCTTGTGGCTTGCGCCCTGCCAGGTGCGTTTCGTGACGGTGACCGACCGCCAGAACGAATACGCAGCAGCGGCGGTAGAACAGCTTAAGTCAGCGGGCATCAGGGCCCGGGCCGATCTTCGCAACGAGAAGCTGGGATTCAAGATAAGGGAAGCGCAGAAGCAGAAGGTGCCGGTGATTGCCGTGGTAGGAGATCGAGAGGTCGAAGACGGGACGGTCGCGCCCCGACTCCACGGTGACAGCCAGCTTGAAGCAATGAGCCTCGTGGACTTCACCGAGTGGCTCATCGAACGTAATGACCCGGAACACGGAGGTGCGTCATAGCGAAAAACGAAGAAACGACAAGGATCAACACGGCGATACGAGCGAGGGAATTGCGATTGATCGATAGCGACGGGGGCCAACTCGGTATCGTCACTCTCGACAAGGCGAGGCGTGTGGCCGAGGAAAGAGGGCTCGACCTCGTAGAGGTGGCGGGCAACGCGGATCCGCCGGTCTGCCGGATAATGGATTTCCACAAGTATCGCTACGAGCAGAAGAAGCGAACCCAGGAAACCAAGAAGAAGTCAGTAGCCTCGGCGATGAAAGAGGTGAAAATTCGGTCGCGAACCGAAGCCCACGACATCGAGTTCAAGAAGGGCCACATACTCCGGTTTCTCCAGAAGGGTCACCGGGTGAAGATTTCGGTGTTTTTCAAGGGGCGGGAGATCACGAGGCCGGATCTCGGGAGAAACACTTTGGATAAGATGCTTGAGTCAATTGCTGAGTACGCGACCCCGGAGGGGGATCCGCGGATGGAGGGACGCCACATGTCGGTCGTGGTTGTTCCAGTCAAAAACTGAGGAGCGGTAGAGAAAATGCCTAAAGTAAAAACAAGACGTGGTGCGGCGAAGCGCTTCCGGTTCACCGGTAGCGGCAAGATACGAAGGAACAAGGCGTATCGTCGTCATATACTTGCTCACAAATCAGCGACACAGAAGCGCAACCTGCGAAAAGCGGGAGCTGTTTCTGGCGCGGATGAAAAATCGGTCAGGCGGATGCTGCCCAACGGGTAGTGTCCCTGCGGCGTTCGGCCCCAACGGGTACGAAGCTGCGGACTACGGAGGAGAACAGGAATGTCGAGGGTAACAAAGGGAGTTAAGGGCAGGCGGCGGCGCAACCGCATACTTGCACGGACCAAGGGCTACACGGGTGGCCGCAAGCTGTACAGGCAGGGTCGCGAGACGGTCGAAAAAGGGCTGGTTTACGCGTACCGCGATCGCAAGGTCCGCAAGCGGGAATTCAGGCGGCTGTGGATCATCCGTATTAACGCCGCGTGCAAGGAGCTGGGCTTGAGCTATTCGCAGCTGATCCACGGGCTGAAGTTGGCCGGCATTGAGATTGATCGTAAAGCCCTGGCCGAAATGGCGGTCAACGAGAAGGAGGCCTTCGCGGCCGTGGTGGGCGCTGCAAAGGCCGAGTCGGCGGTGTGACCGACGAGATCCCAGGCGGGCTGAAAGACAGCCTCCTGGCCCTGGAGCGCGACGCGTCGGGGCTCGTAGATGAGGCAGCGGATAAAGCGGAGCTTGAATCCGCTCGCGTTGCCCTGTTCGGCCGGCGCGGTTCAGTAACGGCCCTGGGCAAACAACTCGCCGGGCTCAGCGCCGACCAGAAGCGAGCAGCGGGTAAGCGCATCAACAGCCTGAGGTCCTCGCTGACCGAGCAACTGAAGAATCGCAGTGACTCGCTTGATGCACAGGCGCAGGCCCGAGAGCTCGAAGGACCCCCGCTCGACTACAGCTTGCCCGCCTATGCTCCGGAGCCCGGGCATCCGCATCCCCTGGCGAGTTCGATGGAGGAAGTGCGTTCAATCCTGGAGTCTATGGGCTTTGCCACCGCGGAGGGCCCCCAGGTCGAGGACGAGTATCACAACTTCGAAGCGCTCAATATTCCAGCTGACCATCCCGCCCGGGATATGCAGGATACTTTTTTTACCAGGGATGGCCACCTGCTGCGTACGCATACGTCGCCTGTCCAGATTCGTATCATGGAAAAATCGTCTCCTCCCGTTGCGGTCATAGCGCCGGGCGCGGTTTATCGTCAGGACGATGACATCACCCACTCGCCGATGTTTCACCAGGTCGAAGGGCTGCTCGTGGATAAGGGGGTACACTTCGGTCATCTGAAGGGCGTGCTCACCGAGTTCCTGCGGGCGTTATTTGACGAGGACCTGGGCGTGCGGTTCCGACCGAGTTATTTTCCCTTCACCGAGCCGAGTGCCGAAGTCGATATTTCCTGCGTCATCTGCTCGGGGAGTGGGGCGGTGGAGAACAGTCGGTGCCGGGTGTGCTCGGGTACTGCCTGGGTTGAAATTCTCGGGGCTGGAATGGTGCACCCGGCGGTGTTCGAAGCGGTCGGCTACGACCCCGGGGTATACAGCGGCTTTGCCTTCGGCGTGGGTATCGAGAGGGTCGCAATGCTTCGTTTCGGGATTGCGGACATCCGCCACTTTTACTCGCAGGACCTGCGATTTCTTCAACAGTTCTGAGGACCATAGATGCTTATTCCCTACAGCTGGTTGGCCGAATACATCGACGACATGCCCGAGGCTCTGCAACTTGCAGACAGCTTCACCATGGGCGGACTCGAGGTGGAAGGTCTTGCCGCGCCGGCTCCCGGACTGGCGGGGCAGCTTGTTGTTGCTCGGATTGATTCTATTGAGCGGCATCCTGACGCCGACCGGCTCGTGGTCTGCCAGCTTGACGACGGTGACACGGGGCGCGAGGTCGTGTGCGGGGCCAGTAACATGGGGGCCGGTGACCTGGTTATACTGGCCCTGCCGGGTGCCCGCTTGCCCGGTGGCCTGAAGATCAAGAAATCCCGTATCAGGGGTAAGGAGTCTGCCGGCATGCTCTGCGCCGCGAGCGAACTTGGTCTCGCCGACACCGGCGACGGCATAGTAGTGCTCGCTGCCGAAACCGACGTGGACGGGGTGGTATCCCCGGGCGACGACGCTGCCGTGCTGCTCGGTCTCGATGACCCGGTGTTCGAGCTTTCTATCACCCCTAATCGCGGCGATTGTCTCAGCGTGAACGGCCTTGTCCGAGAGCTGGGCGTACTCCTGGGAGTGCCCGCTGCGGGTCCGGGAGCTAGCCAAAGCTTACCCGGAAGCTTCGACCGAGCGGCCGATGCCCCTGTCACAGTTGAGCATGGCGATAGTTCTTTCTGTCCAGCCTACAGGGCCCTGCAGCTCACCGACCTGAGCGTCGGTCCTTCACCCGACTATATAAGGCAGCGCTTGAGCGCCTGCGGTTACAGGCCGGTCAACAACGTCGTCGATATAACGAACTACGTGATGCTCGAATTGGGCCAGCCCATGCACGCCTTTGACCGGGAGCTTCTGCATGGCTCAACAATCACCGTTGGAGAGGTCACGACAGCCGAGGAGCTGGAAACACTTGACGGCAATAAATACCCGCTCGAAGCGGGTGACCTGGTCATTCGAGATGAGAAGGGAGTCGTAGCGCTGGCGGGGGTCATGGGAGGACAGCGCAGCGCGATCAGTGGCGGCAGCACCCGGGTGCTGCTCGAGAGCGCGTTATTTGACCCCTCGCGCGTACGGCGCACCGCTCGGCGCTTAGGCCTCGGGTCGGAATCTTCGTATCGTTTTGAACGCGGGGTAGACCCGGGGCAGGTCGAGGCCGCGCTCTGGCGCGCCGCCGGCCTGCTGGTAAAGCACGCCGGCGCCACGGTGGAGGGAGGCTTGGCCGTTTCGGGCGCACTACCCACCGAGGGGCGCAGCATCGCCTTGAGCGTTGCTGGTGTCGCGAGCTTGTTGGGCCGCGACGTGGCCGCGGGTCGCTGTCGCGAAATACTCAAGGCCATAGGGTGCTCGGTCAAGGGCAGGGGAGACAAGCTCAAGGTCGAATCGCCGGTCTTTCGCAGCGACATAAGCCGAGACGTTGACCTCGTGGAGGAGATCGCGCGGGTGGAGGGCTACGACCTTGTGCCGGCGTCGCTTCCTGTTATGCAAATGAACCACCGACCCTTCTCGACCCTCGCTGATTTTGAGGGCCGCGCGCGTACGGTGCTGCGCGCGATGGGGTTCACCGAATCAGTGGCGCTTGCCTTTGCCGGAACTGAAGCAAACCAATCTTTCAGGGGCTTGTTTACCGGCGCCGGTGCCGCGGTAGAGTTGCTGAACCCGCTGCGCGCGACCGAGACCGAGCTGCGGCGGAGCCTGTTGCCGGGCCTGCTCGAGGGCTACCAGGTCAACCATCGAAACGGTTTCGACAGGGTAGATCTTTTCTCTGTCGGCCGCTGTTTTCGCCTCCTCGATGGGCAGCCGGAGGAGTTGGATATCATCGCCGGGGTGCTTTCGGGGCCCCGCCGTGCACGCGGTCCGGGAGACGCCGGGCCGCCCACTTTATGGGACGCCAAGGCTGCGGTCGTGGCCATGGCGGGCCTGGTCGGCTGCGCGGATGAAGTAAGCTGGACGGCTGTCGATGACGTGGCGGGTGCCTTGCATCCGAGGGCCAGTGCCAGGGCCTGGATTGGGGACAAGGCGCTGGGCGTCATCGCTTCTTTGCATCCCGAACAGAAACGTCGCCGTGAAATAAGCTCTGAAATCTGGCTTTTCGAGATTGACAGCCGGGTGCTGGTTGAGTATCGTTCCAGTGCGACAGGGGTTAGTCCGTTGGCTCGGTTTCCATCGTCGGCTCGGGACCTTTCCCTGCGGGTGCCGATGGACGTTCTCGCGGGAGACATCATCAGTGCGGCCGGTCAGCTGGACGAGTCCCTGCTTAACGGTGTGAGTGTGTTTGACGATTACAGGGGCAAGGGCTTGAAAGAAGGTTACAAGGCCTTGGCTTTTTCCTTCGAGTATCGCTCACCCGATCGAACGCTCACCGAAGAAGAGGTTAATGCCCTTCACGCGCGCGTCGTAGCAATGCTCCTGGCTATGCCAGGTGTTGAACTCAGGGCATAGAGATTTCTGAAGAGGAGACCGGGCGCATATGACCATGACCAAGGCCGATATCATCGAACGCATTCACGAGAGGGTTGGGTTCTCCAAAAAAGAGGCGTCCGAGGTCGTAGAGTCGGTGTTCGAGGTGATGAAGAATCGGCTGGAGGAAGGTGACACCGTCAAGCTTTCGGGCTTCGGCAAGTTTGTCATCAACGATAAGGTCCCGCGCAAAGGGCGTAACCCACAGTCGGGTGAAGAGATCGTCATCACTGGACGCCGCGTGCTCAGTTTCAAGCCGAGCCAGGTTCTCAAGAAAACGATCAATTCGGCTTGGCGCTGACCGTAACGCGGGTGCCTGGTGTCGACCGTGATCGATGACCAACAACCCGCGGGCGGGATACCCTCGGACAAACTCTATTTTCGTATCGGCGAAGTCGCGCGCATCGTCGGGGTTAAACCTTACGTTCTCCGCTACTGGGAATCCGAGTTCTCCGGAGTCAGGCCGGGCAAGTCGCGTTCCAACCAGAGGCTCTATCGACGCAAGGACGTAGAGAAGCTGCTCAAGATAAAGGACCTGTTGCACGCGCGGCGCTACACGATCGAAGGTGCCCGGCAATTTCTCAAGGTCCAGGAAGAACCGGGTGACGATGAGTTGCTGTCCCCGAGGCAACTCAAGCGCTTGCGGCAGGTGCGCGAGACGCTCGTGGATCTGAAGAAGAAGCTCGAATCTTGATCACCGGGGTTTCCGCCTCCCGTTTTACCAGCAGCTGTTCTCGTAACCAGGCGTGGTCCAGTCCCAGCTGATCACAGACGTTCACGAACGAGAATGGTGAATCGGTGTCGATAGACATGATCCAGAATTCAGCCTGTCGCTGCAGTATGTGGGGGTTTGCGCGGTCGTGCCGGGGGGCTGAGAGATAGCAGCGCACCCCGTCCATCAATACCGCTTCGAGCAGGGTGGTCTGGGTGGCGGCGCATGAACGGGCTGTCGAACCAGGGTCTACGTCGCCGCAATGGCCCTCGAGGGTCTCGTTTATCGTTCCAGGCTTTCGTCCAGGCATGCAGTTTCAGAAGCAACCGGCGTGCCAGTCGCGAAATCCGCAGGAGAGCCTCAACTGGCTTCGCGGAGGGCCCCTAGCGGCGGCAATTTATCGATAAGAAAGGCTCGCTGTTGCCACTCCCAGCCAGCTGACGCCGCGCTTGCCTTGCCTTGTGCTGTAATCCGGGCAAGAAAACAGGCCATGTTGTACTGGCGTCGAATCGCGGCGGCGCAAAAAGGGGATGTCCTGTGTTGAAAACCATACTCGCTCTGTTTGCGATCTTCCTGCTGCCGGAAACGGCGAGGGCTGAAATCAGCTCCGGCGACACGGCATGGATGCTCACGTCGTCGGCCCTTGTGCTGCTCATGACCCCCGGCCTCGCACTTTTTTACGGCGGCATGGTTCGCGCGAAAAACGTGCTCTCTACCCTGATGCATAGTTTTTTCGCGATGGGTATCATGAGCATCCAGTGGGTAGTTATCGGTTACTCGCTGTCGTTTGCCGAGGGCAATTCCTTCATCGGCGGTCTCGACTACGTGTTGCTCAACGGCGTTGATTCGAACCCCGGGCCCTACGCCGATAACATCCCCCACAATGTTTTTATGATTTTCCAGATGATGTTTGCCATCATCACCCCCGCTCTTATCTCGGGTGCGTTCGCGGAGCGCATCAAGTTCAGTGGCTACGTTTTGTTCTCTCTCCTGTGGGCAACCCTGGTCTACGATCCTGTTTGCCATTGGGTCTGGGGTAGCGGTGGTTGGCTGGGTGGCCTCGGCGCGCTGGATTTTGCTGGTGGCACGGTGGTGCACATCAACTCGGGAGTGGCCGCGCTGGCCGTCGTGCTGGTGCTCGGACGCCGGGTGGGCTACCCGCAACAGGCGATGAAACCCCACAACCTCGGGTTGACTGTGCTTGGCGCCGGCATGCTCTGGTTTGGCTGGTTTGGCTTTAACGGGGGGAGCGCCCTTGCCGCCGACGGCTCAGCCGCCAACGCTTTCGTGGTAACCCATATCGCGGCCGCTGCTGCCGCGGTCACCTGGGCGCTGATCGAGTCGATGCAGAAGGGCAAAGCCAGTGCGCTTGGTGTCGCCTCCGGCGCAGTGGCTGGTTTGGTTGCCATAACTCCAGCCTGCGGTTTCGTTGGCGTCGGCGGTGCGATTCTCGTCGGTGTTGGCGCGGGCGGCCTCTGCTACGCCGCCATAATGGCCAAGTCTCGTTTTGGATACGACGATTCACTTGACGTTCTCGGTGTTCACGGGATTGGCGGGGCCTGGGGCGCGCTGGCCACGGGCATTTTTGCCGTTGCCGCGATAGGCGGGACAGCGGGGCTGCTGGAGAGCGGAAATCTCGGACAGCTCGGCATACAGGCCACCAGTGTGTTGGCCACGGCCGTGTACTCTTTCGTTGGTACTTTTCTCATAGCTCGTTTTGTTGATGCGACGGTGGGCTTGAGAGTGAATGAAGAACAAGAAATGACCGGCCTGGATCTGAGCGAACACGGGGAAGTCGGCTACCACCTTTCGGATTGATCATGGGTTGGCCTGTTCACGGGCTGGTTGCCTTGCTGACAGGGCGTGGGTATCTTTGCCGTTCTTGACGGGGCGTGGCGCAGCCTGGTAGCGCACTCGCTTGGGGTGTGAGAGGTCGCTGGTTCAAATCCAGTCGCCCCGACCATTGTCAGCCGGGGGTGCGATGGTCACCCCCGGTCTGGCAGCCGGCGTATCGAAGCAAATCCCTGACGTTCGGTCATGATACTTGTTTGCAATGACGACGGCGTGCACGCACCGGGCCTGGCTGCCCTGGCCGCTGCACTCGCTCCGCTCGACCGTGTCTGCGTGGTCGCTCCGGATCGAGAGCAGTCTGCGGCTGGCCACGCGATTACCCTTTCGCGCCCGCTACGAGCCGAGCTGCTACGGGAAGGTTGGATCGCCGTGGACGGTACGCCTACCGATTGCGTCAACCTTGCGGTGAACGGGCTGCTGGACGAGCCCCCGTGGTTGGTTGTTTCGGGTATAAACCGCGGCGCGAATCTTGGCGACGACATTACTTATTCGGGCACAGTTTCGGCTGCGATGGAGGCCGTGCTCCTGGGAATTCCCGCTATAGCCGTTTCCCAGGCGGGGAAATCAAACTTTGATTATGGCGCGGCAGCCTCTTTTACGGCAAATCTCTGCCGGGTGGTCAAGCATTCAGGCCTGCCGGATGATACACTGCTGAATGTGAACGTGCCTGAGAAACGCAAGGGTGAGGGCTTCGTGGCGACCCGGCAGGGCCGCCGCCGTTACGGTGACGCCATTGTTGAGAAGACGGACCCGCGTGGCCGAAAGTATTACTGGATCGGGGGCGATGACCTGGGGTTCGATGACGAACCCGGTACCGATCTCGCCGCGGTACAGGCCGGGCTGGTTTCGGTTACGCCCCTGCATCTCGACCTCACCAATCATGGCTCGCTCGGTTTTCTCGACGACATCCAGAAGACCTGGGCTCCGGACTGATCGCAGCGGCAACTCGTAAAAACGTTCCACCTGCAAATGCTTACCCAGCTCGCACTACTGGTTGCCATCACTTTTGTTCCCGCCCTGGAGCTGCGTGCGTCTATCCCTTATGGCTACCTCGAATCACCGATGCCCTTCGGCCTCGCGGTAGCTGTTTGCCTACTTGCCAACGTCGCGTTGGCGCCGATGGTGTGGGTTTTTCTGGACCGCGCGGTTCACCTGCTGCTGCGCTTTGACTGGATACGCGTGATCTACGAAAAAATGGTCGTCCGTACCCAGCGCAACGTGGAGCCGTGGGTCAACAAGTGGGGGGTGCTCGGGCTTGGCCTGTTCATCGGCATACCGCTGCCGGGCTCGGGGGTTTACTCGGGTGCACTGGGCGCCTACCTGCTGGGTTTTCGATTCAGGGACTTCATGGTGGCTTCGGTGATAGGAGTGCTGATGGCCGGAAGTATCGTCAGCCTGGTCATGGTGTCTGGTAGCACTGCCTTCGACTTGCTCCTGGCAAGGGGCGCGCGGTGAACAAGTCAAGATGGCTGGTTCCCGTCGTTGCGACGCTCGTCCTTTCGTTGGCCAACGGGTGTTCGACCGGTGTTATTCACACGGTGCGAACCGGGGAGAACCTCTACCGCATCGGCAAGGCCTACGGGGATCCGTATCTCCAGCTGGGTAAGGTTAATGGGCTGGACAAGCCTTTTACACTGCAGCCGGGAGACAGGGTTTTCGTTCCCGAGGCAGCCCGGGTACTGCCGGTCGGGGTTATCACGCCGCGTTCTGTACGCAGTTCTCCGCCAAGAACAGTGAGGCCGAGACCGGCGCGGAAAACGCCGGTCACTCGAACGACAGTCAAGAGCAGTGGAAACGTCCAGGCTGCCGCCAGGAAGAAAGAACGGGCCCCGACTGAAACCGCAGCTGTTAAGAAGCCCTCGACTGCTCCGGGACTGTTCGGTTGGCCGACCGAAGGCAAGCTGATGTCCAGCTTCGGACCCCGGGGGGCGTCGCATCACGATGGGATCGATATTGCCGGTGAAGCTGGCAGCGCCGTCATCGCGGCGCGCGCCGGTAAGGTCATATTCAGCGACCAGCTGCCAGGCTACGGTTGGATGATAATACTGGAGCACGACAGGGGCTTCAGCACCCTCTATGCTCACAACGATCGCAACCGGGTAGCAGTGCGCGACCAGGTATCCCGGGGGCAGCGCATTGCCGACCTCGGTTCATCGGGCCGTACGGCCAAGCCACACCTTCACTTTGAAATCCGTCGGCGAAACGTGGTACGCGACCCCATGTACTACCTATCAGAACCTGGACAGCAGAGACTCGCCGGCAGCAGTGACTGAAGTGGGTCTTCGCGAACTCGTCCGCACGATACACGACTTTCCCAAACCTGGTATCGCTTACCGGGACATCACCCCCGTTTTATCCGACGCGGCCGCTCTTCGCACCGTGGTCGATAGTATCGCCGATCGATTTCGCGGAGAGGTAGATACCGTGGTGGGTATCGAATCGCGGGGCTTTATTATCGGCGCACCGGTGGCCTACGCCCTGGGTACGGGCCTCACCCTGGTTCGAAAGGCAGGCAAGTTGCCGTCGAAGATTATGTCCGAGGACTACGAACTGGAGTACGGCAGCGATTCGCTTGAGATCCACCGCGATGCCCTGGCGACGGGGGCACGCGCGCTGCTGGTTGACGATCTCCTCGCCACCGGGGGCACTGCCGCGGCGACCGTGAAGCTGGTAGAAGGACTCGGCGCAATGGTGGCGGCCTGCGCCTTCGTCATAGAACTCGAGGCGCTGGGGGGACGCGGCCGGCTTGCCCCACGCTCGATTTTCTCTCTTATCCAGTACTGCGACTGACGGCGCTTTCGTTGATACCCCGTCCAAAGCGCTATATGACTACGTTGGAGTGGTCATGAGCGATGCGTTAAGAGATCTCTACGAGCCGCTGCTCGAACTCATACGGCGGACGTCTACTGACCTGCCGCGGGACATCGACGAGGCCATGACCGCCGCCCGCGAAAGGGAAGAACCCGGTTCGGCGGGGGAGAACGTTTTTAATATTCTCCTGCAAAACATCGAAATGTCGCGTGCCGGTACCAGCCCGCTCTGCCAGGACACCGGCATGATTTCTTTCTACGTCCATCACCCCTGCGGAATGTCGCAGTTGGCGTTCAAGCAGGTCGCCGAACGGGCGGTTGCAGCTGCTACCGCGGAGAACCGTTTGCGCCCGAACTCGGTCGATTCACTGAGCGGTGAGAGCGTGGACAATAACCTTGGCGCGGGGATGCCGGTTTTTCATTTCGAGGAGTGGGAGGTGGACGAAATTGACGTTCACCTGCTGCTGAAGGGAGGCGGCTGCGAAAACGTCGGTGCGCAGTTTTCGCTTCCCGACGTTGCGTTGGGCGCGGACAGGGATCTCGCGGGTGTGAAGAGATGCGTTCTCGAGGCCGTTCACCTGGCACAGGGCCGCGGATGCGCGCCGGGTATCCTCGGTGTCGGAATCGGCGGAGACCGCATGGGGTCCTACGAGTTGGCCAAGGAGCAACTGCTGCGCTCGCTCACCGACACTAACCCGGACAGGGTGTTGGCCGATTTCGAAAACGAGATGTTCGAGCGCTGTAACGAACTTGGCATCGGGCCCATGGGGTTTGGTGGCAAGACCACTCTACTCGGTGTCAAGGCCAGCGTTCGTAACCGCATACCCGCTTCCTACTTCGTGTCGGTGGCCTATGCCTGCTGGGCCCACCGGCATCGTCGGCTGGTTATTTCGAAGGGAAAGACGGAAATTATCTGAAGGGGTCGGTGGGCGAACATGATAAACCTCCAGGTACCCATTGATGAGAAAACGGTCAGGTCTCTGCGGGTCGGTGACCAGGTTTCTCTGTCCGGAGCCGCGCTCACCGCCCGGGACCGTGCGCACAAGTACCTTGTCGAGGAGTTCGTCGAAGCTTCGCAACCCAATAACGACGAGCGAGACAACCTTCTCCGAATAGAACAGCGATTGAGAGATGGAGTCGTCTACCATTGTGGCCCCGTTGTTAAAGAACACGAGGACGGTCGCGTTGAGTTTGTCTCGGCTGGGCCCACTACGAGCATCAGGGAAGAAGGGATGGAGGCCGAGGTCATCGAGCGCTTTGGAGTAAGGGCGGTTATCGGCAAGGGGGGCATGGGTGCGAGAACCCTTTCAGCGCTCAAGGAGCACGGCGCTGTTTATCTCCACGCCATAGGTGGCGCGGCGACTTATCTGGCTCGAAACGTAGAGCGGGTGGATGGGGCGATCCATCGCGATTTCGGCGTCCCCGAAGCCATGTGGGAAATCGAGTTGAAGGACTTTGTTGCCGTGGTCACGATGGATTCTCACGGGGGCAGTCTCCACGAGGAGGTTCGCGAGGCTTCTGCTTCGAGCCTGTCAGGAGTGCTGGCTTCGATGGGACAGTCGCCGGTCGATAAGCAGTAGCGCTAGCTCCAGCGCCGTAGCCCAAATGCACAGTTTTAAGGAAATGATGAACGACGTGGTGGAGTACGGTTCCTGCTGCGAGTGCGGAACCTGCGTCCTGGTCTGTCCTCACAACATCATCGAGTATGTCGACAGTAAGCCGAAGCAGACGGCCAAGGCTTCTGCCGCTCATGACTTCTGCGGTATCAGCGAGGGCATCGGCTGTGACGTTTGCGCGCAGGTCTGCCCACGAATCGGGGAAAGGGAGTTCCAGCTGCAGGATAGGGTGTTTGCTGAGCAGGAAGGCCAGATCTTTGACGGTGGTTTCGGCAAGTACCAGGAGATCTTCGTCGCTCGTGCGGTTGACCAGGATGTGCTCGACATCGGCCAGGACGGTGGAGTGGTAACGACGATACTGCTGCACTGCCTTGAGCAAGGGCTCATAGACGGGGCGGTCGTGTCGGCGCCCGATCCCGAAAAACCCTGTTCGCCGAAGCCCGTCTGCGCTACCACGGCCGACGAGATCCGCGACGCCGCGGGCTCCTGGTACACCTACTGCCCCAACGACCTTGCGATGGAGGAGGCGGCCGAGAAGAAGTGCGAAAGCGTTGCCTTCGTGGGCGTCCCCTGCCAGGTGACGCCTCTTCGAAAAGCTGAGCTTTTTGATTCTGGCTTGCTTGTCAACGAGCGTAAGAAACCCAAGCATCTTGAGCGGCAGACAGCGAGTATCAAGGGGCCCGCCGACCGGGTAACGCTCAGTATCGGGTTGCTCTGTTCCGAGGTCTTTGATTTCGCAGGCTTGATGGAGGGCATGATACAGCGCGACCTTGGTATTCCCCTGTCGACTGTCCGCAAGTTCAATGTAAAGGGCAAGGTCCTGGTCTACCCTGAAGAGGGTGACGTCGTCGAAATCGAATTGAAGGACGCGCAGAAATATGCTCGTGAGGCCTGTGAGCACTGCGGTGATTTTTCGGCGGAGCTCGCCGACATCTCCTGTGGCGGCGTGGGCGCCATGGACTGGACGATAACCGTTGTACGAACAGACCGAGGCCGCGAGATAATGGACGGGGTGGTGGCGGCAGGTTTGATAGAAAGGCGCGCGATCGAAGAGTTCGAGGGCTCGTTGAAAACCATGCTGCGCCTTGCTCGTCGACAGCACCAGCGAGTACCAGCAGAACGAGTTTCACCTTCGGCCGTTCATCCTCCCCACTTTTCCAAGCCCCGCTGATGCTTAAGCGCCCACCTCCCCCCCGAGCGGGGGGCAATTACCCTTGACACTCGTAGGCTTACGGTTCTATTGTCAGGGGGGTTCACCCTCGACCTCAGGAAGCTCAAGTATTCTGCGGTCATATTACGGTCTCCCTTTCGTACCAGGAGGTACCATGAAAGATTTTTCGCGCCTTATCGTACTCCGCCTTTCTGCCACGCTGTTTGTCGCGATCGTGAGCATTGTCGCGAGCGGCCAGGTAGCAGATGCCGCCTGCATAGGCGCCGGCGTCGTTGATGACATCAACGATTGCGTGGCCGTCAACAAGGGTAGCAAGGACTGCCTGCTTGGCTTTTCGGTTGACGGTGATGGACTCGGTAATCCGCCCATCGACCCGAAGAAGGGTGTGCCGGCCACGAAGATAGAATGTGAAGATGGCGCCGCCTGCGATCGCGACGGTCACGTCAATGGGCGCTGCACTTTTCACCTGGGAATGTGCATCAACGTGGGCAGCTGCTCGGAGTCGCTCAGCTCTCTCACGGTTAAAAAGCCCTCGGCCAAGGATGCTGGCGACGCGATCAAAAAAGAAGCGGCTCACTCTCAGCGCCTGCTTTTGGTAGGCGGGATCGGTGGAATGTTGCCTGATTCGGGCGAGACTTGTACCGAGTCGGACCTGGAGTTCGTAGTTCACCTGTCAAGCAAGGGTGGTGTGTGCGCGAGTCCGGCGGGGCAGAAGTGCAGCAACGACCAGGATTGCGATGACTACTGCGTGCTCACTTACAAGAAGGGCAAGGGCAAGGTGAAGGCGCAGGTCGACGACGGCGATAAACAGAAGGATGCCGACGCGCTCAAGTTCACCTGCTTGCCGGGCACGCCGGGGTCGACCGCGGGAGCCGAGGGCCTGCAGGTCGCCGACGCGGCCGATCTCATTGGCGGACCGCTTGCCATGGGTCGCACGGGCGACTGGTTATTGCGTAACAGCGATGTGAGGGTGGTGGTGCGTGATTCGGGACGCTTGCACTCGTTCATGCTGACCCAGGGCGGGCACATCATCGACGCGGACCTCGTCAGGGACGATCCCTCCGAAGATCGGGATAACTTCCAGGGCATACAGTCACTGATCAACCTCGAGTCTACCCAGGCCACCACAGCGGTGTCGGTGCTCAACGATGGGGCCGACGGCAACCCGGCTATAATTCGCTCTACCGGCCCCGATGACCTTCTCGACGTGCTCACTCCCCACCTGGCGATATTCCAGGCGGGTAGCACGCTCACCGTGGGCCCGGACACCATTGACAACGATCTGCCGCTGGCCCTGCAGACTGACTACATCCTGCGCGCCGACAGCAACTACGTACAGATAGCCACCACGGTAGAGAACCTGGGAGCCTCCGACCTGAGAATCCCAATGGGCGATTATCTCAACGGCGGTGGCGCACTCGAAATGTTCGCTCCCGGGCTGGGTTACGGGGAAGCCTTGTTGCGCCTCGGAGGCGATGGCAAGTCGGTCGCTCCCCAGGGCCTCGACTTTATAGCCTACCAGGGCGCGGGCGTGGGCCTCGGCGTTACCTACGGGATCGTTTTTCCCCGATCGATAGCGACGGTGGGAATCAACAAGTTCAAGGACGGCACTTTCTACACCGGCGCTTTTATCCAGTCGGGAGTTGGGGCCTGGATTCACAGGCAGAACCTGGTGGGCTATCTCAATGGTCCCTACCTGAGCAAACCCGAAGCGCCGTTCGAGGTACTGGCCGGTGGAACCAACACGCTCAGGCGCTGGTTTGTCGTGGGCGAGACAGTGGCCGACGTGACAAGGGCCAGGGAAGGGCTGTTCGGCAACGCGCTGGGTGCCATACAGGGAACAATCTCTGTAAATGGAGAGCCGGTCGCCAACGCTCGCGTGGCCTTCACCAAGCTTCCGGGCAACCGGTGCGGATTTGCGGGCAGCAGCAACTGCACCAACGTTTACTCTGCTACCCTGACCGACGAGAACGGTTTTTACCGGGCATACGTCGTGCCTGATACTTACGATGTCCAGGTACGCGTTGACGGCGTTCCCTACGAGGCCAGTGCCAGCGAACCTGCTTCCCATTCGGTTACCGTCAAAAAGAAGAAAACGGAAGTGGTCGACATCGACTTTCCCCAGTCGTCGGCCATAGAGGTCAACGTTGTCGACCAGGACGGATCTCCGTTGGCGGCCAAGGTCAGCATCGTGGGTTTCGAGGCCAGCCCCGACCCACGTAACCTCGACAGTGTAGCCGGGCTTATCGAGAACCCGGGCCGTTATTTTGGAGTGCCCTACGAGGATAAGGACGCCGATATCTACGGGATCGTGGACGTCATGTTTGCCGATATTACCGGCACCCTGCCCACGACTGATCTTGAACCGGGCAACTACCACGTGGTGGTTTCCCATGGTGGCGAGTACGACGTTTACGACGAGGCCGTGACCCTGGTGGCCGGTGCTACTACTGTTGTAAACGCGACAGTGAACCGCGTGGTCGATACGACAGGGTTCGTTTCAATCGACACCCACGTTCATATGATCAACAGCGCCGACAGCGCCATGAGCCGGGAGAGAAGAATTCTCACGATGCTGGCCGAGGGCGTGGACTTTTTCTCGAATACCGACCACGACTACGTGCATGACCTCAGCGACGAAGTTTCAAGCCTGGGGGCTGAGGCCCTGGTGAAAACAGCACCCGGAGACGAGGTGACGACCTTCGTTTATGGCCACTTCAATACCTGGCCGCTGGTCGCGGATCCCAGCTCACCCATTGGCGGAGCTTTTGACTGGGGCAGGGACGGCACTGTACCCGGCCAGGGGTATCCGTCGGTCGGCAGCTACGACTTGTTGCCCTCGGAGGTAATGGCCGGCTTCAATCCAGCCACCCAGGTAATCCAGGTAAACCACTTCAACAGCCAGGGTCTGGGTTATTTCAATAACCTGGGGGTCGATACAGAGGTCGTGCCGCCAGTGAGTAGCTCGCTGGTCTACGTTTGTACGGCCGGCTGGCGAATCGGCTTACCATGTGAGCCCGAGATCTGCCGAGGTGGCGCGAACGACGGCCTTGCTTGCATCGATGACACGGAATGCCCGGACGGCGTCTGCAACGTGCAGGGCCTCGGTCGCGATTGCCCGGCTGACGGCGGTGTCTGCGCACCATCCCCCGACAACCTGTCCTCCTTCATCCGCCTGGATCCGACGGTAGCCAACCTGTACGACGACGGTTACACGGCGCTCGAGGTCTGGATCGAAGGTGGCCGCTCGCAGACCGATCTCATGCGGCACGATAACATGGGCGACTGGGCGGGGCTCCTGAACCAGGGTTCTTTCAAAACCGGTATTGCCGACTCCGATACCCATCACGCGGCAGTAGTACCGGCCGGTTCACCGCGCACCTTCGTTGCGTCTTCAACCGACGTACCTGGTGATATCAGCCCTGCCGAGCTGGCGCTCAACGTGAACGCTGGTCGTGCCATGGGCTCGAACGGGCTGTTCATGCTGGTAAACCTCGTAGGTGACGCGGCCGCTACGGCCGGGCATGGCCTGGCCGATTCCTTGACGGTACCCGCCACGGGGGGCAGTGGCTCGATAGAAGTCCACGTGGAAGCACCGACCTGGGCCGAGTTCGATACCATCGATGTGTACATGAACACGGCTCCGGAATGTGAGACCGGTATCACCTTCATGGGTGTGGCCGACCGGCGTTGCGACGCGACACCGGCAGCCACCTATAACGCTGGCGTGGATTTCACGGTCAACACCACTGTCGGGGTGAGCGGATCCGGTCAGCGCCTCGAGGCTGACCTGAGCATCCCGGTCACCGTGAGCGAAGACACCTGGGTCATAGTCGTTGCCAGGGCTACCGACGGCGTGTCTAAGCCCCTGTTTCCCATGATCCCGGTGGACCTTGAGCACACGACTTTTGTGAACGCCACCCTCGGGCAGCTCACCGATTCGGGGAGTTCGCCTCCGTGGAACCTGGGCGAAGAAGGCGTGCTGGCCACCGCGTTCAGCAACCCCTTGTTCTTTGATTTTGAGAACGACGGGTTGTGCAACGGCGGCGGTACCTGCCCCTGATCGGGAGGGTTTTTCCCGGTTGATTTCGCTCGACCGTTCGGCTTGCTAGAATGACGGGTCCCGCAAGGGGCCCGTTTTTTCTTGCGTTGAATTGGAGCTCTAGGGATAGGATTTCAGGGGAAATGATGTTGATAAGCAGTCGGAATCTGGCCGCGTTACTGTTGTCTGTCTCGCTGGCGACTGGCGCCCTGGCGACCGGTGCCCGGGCGGCGGAGCCAAAGACTTTTTTTGACCACGTCGAATCTTCCTGGGCCGTGGGCCAGGTTCATCTCAGTCAGCCGCTGATTTTTCGGGACGGTATGCTGTTGGCCTTTCCGGGGCAGATCGAAGAGCTTGTTCACTCCAGGCAGGGCAAGCCGCGCTCGATCCTTCTTGTTTTTGAGATCCGCGACGTCAACGGGTCGGTGCCCTTTGCTGCTGGAGACAAGGTTTTCGGGCCGATTTCTCTGTTGCCTCGCTACACTTACTGGCGAGATAACCTTCCCCAGGGGCCACACCACCAAATACCTGGCGGGCGACGCTATGTTTTTATGGGAGGCGATATCGACCCCGCGATGGTGGTTGCGCGGTCCTACGCGGCAGCCCTGAAACTCGATATGCCGGAACGCGCGGTTTCGAAGATCTCCTCGCTGGTGGCGGCGCTCGATAGTAGCCTCGACGTGATTGCCTCGGATGCCGCCAGGGAGTTGACGTCCTACCCCGTTCTGGAACGAGACCTCGACAAAGAAAGCCAGGAGGCGCTCGGCGCGTGGTTGGCTTCAGGTGCCGACATCGATCGCCGCACAGGGCTTATCACTGCCCTGGGTGCTCGTATGGTTAACAAGATGGCAGCCTCTCTGGAATCGCTCTCGACCAGGGATGACGATACTGGTGCGGCCTCATTGCTCGCTCTTGACGCCATGGCCAGGCCCCGCACTACAGCGCTGCTGCTGGGCCTGCTCGACGCGAAAGCGGAATCGGTGAGAGCTTTCGCGGCCGGGAGCCTCGGGCTGAGGGCCGGGACGGATGCCGCGGCCAGGAAAAGCGCCTTGGCGCTGCTGAGTTCCAACCAATCGGCCGTGGTTCGTTCGTCGGCGGCACTTGGGCTTGGCGCGGCCGGAGAAACTGCCAGCCTCGATGGTCTACAGGCCATGCTGATGGCCGGAGACGAGGCCAGTCGTCCCGCGGCCAAGGCGCTTGCGAGCCTGGGCGGGGAAAAAGCCATCGCTGGCCTCAAGGAAGCCATTACAGACGGACCGAACGAGGCTATGGTGGGCGGCGTGCTGGCCATCATTGAGCTGGACGAGTGTTCGGACTGCATGGAGTTTCTCCTGGGTCAGCATGAGAACCATCCCGAGAAAGCTATTCGTGACCTCGTCGGTGTATTACTCGAAATTGACCAGGGGGGACATGGTCACGACGAAGATCAGAGCACTTTTCACTAAACCGCAGGGAGATCCCGCGTGCGTTAGGCCGGTGATGATGGTTCGTCCGGCTGCTGCCAGGCAGGGCTGGCTGTTCGCGCTGCTGGTGGCGGTGCTCTGGCTTCCAGTTAGACCCGTAAGCGCCGACGTTGCGGCTGGTGACCTCGTAGACAAGCACAACATCGAGGACGCGATAGAGTTCCTGCACCCGGGTCTCGAGTGGTGCGTCAGGCGCGGGCTGGTGATGGAGATTGTCGAGACCGGCAACAACACTTACCCAGCGGTCTACGATAAAGCTACGGAGAAATACCAGGCCCAGGTTGAAATGGCCGCCGATGGCCGCACCTTGATCAATTACGTCGCCGGCCAGCCTTTCCCGTTGCTCGACCCCAATGATCCCGAGATAGCTCGCAAGATCATGTGGAACTACTACTACAATCCGTTTCTGACAGATGATTTTACCATCAGGTACTTTGACGCTGACACCGGACCCATCACTCCGCGTGGCATGGTGATAGAGCGACACTTTGTCATCGAGCAACTGCGCAGGCTCATGTACAACGGTCGCGTTCACGTTGATCCTAAGCCCGAGTTCCTGCCCAACCACGAAGAGTACCGTCACCAGGAATCCCTGCACCCGATCATCGAACCATTTGACCTCAAGGGCATCGGTTCGTCGACAGCGCGCTACATGAATCCGGATCGTTCCGACGACACCTGGCTGTACATACCGCAACTGCGCAGGGTTCGGCGCTTGTCGTCTGCTCAGCGCAGCGACGCGCTGTTCGGGCAGGACATAGACATGGACAGCTACGGGGGCTACTCGGGAAACCCTGCCTGGTTTGACTGGCGATTTCTCGGTGAAAAAACGATCCTGGGCTCGGTGCACGGCAAGCGTTGGCCGGCCCATTGGTGTGAAGGCGGTGGCGACTTCGTTTTCTGTGACACCTGGGAGAAACGTGACGTCTGGGTCATAGAGGGGCGCGCGCACATGCCGACCTATGCCTACGGCAAGCGCGTGCTCTTTGTCGACAAGTTTGCTTTCTATACGCCGTCCACGGACATCTACGACAGGGGAATGCAGCTCTGGAAAATCTGGATCAACGGCATTAACGTAGGCAGGCGTCCGTTTCCCGAGGCCAAGGTTTCTGTGTACGACTACGATACGGGCTTTATACCGAACATCACCATGGTCGACATGCAGCTCGAACACGCTACCAGGGCGGCACTGCCCAGCCATGAGTTTCCCGAAGAGGAAGGATGGTACTGGAACATGGGGCCGAAGGTCGGCCTGCACCCTGATTTTTTTACCGTGGCCGAACTCATCCGCACAGGCCGCTAGGGTATGGCCGTGACCGCTCGCAGCCGGCGGTATTCACCGGAAGAAATGATTCGCCTCGAGCGGTTGCTCTGGGACACGGGCTATTACCACGTGGCGGGAGTGGACGAAGTAGGGGTAGGACCGCTGGCCGGTCCCCTGGTGGCCGCCGCCGTGGTCTACCCGCCGGGTAGTGAGCCGCTTGCCGTAGCCGATTCGAAGGTGTTGAGCGCCGCGCGGCGGGTGGAACTCGATGGCCAGATACGTGCCGGCGCCGAGAGCGTTGGAATCGGTCGGGTCGAAGTGGATCGACTTGATGAGATCGGTGTGTACAAGGCGGGACTCGAAGCAATGCGGCTTGCTGTGGAACAATTACTCCCCCTGGCTGACTACCTGCTCGTGGATGCCCGCAGGATACCCGGCGTTGAGCAGGGGCAGTCGGCTTACAAGAAGGGAGATACATTTATCTATTCGGTGGCCTCGGCCTCTATCGTAGCCAAGGTTTATCGTGACGCCCTGATGCTCGATGCCGGCAAGCGATTTCCCGGTTACGGATTTGAGCGTCACATGGGCTACGGAACCGCCGAGCACGTGGCGGCCCTGGGTGAGCTGGGTCCCTGCAGTATTCATCGTCGTTCGTTCGAGCCAGTGAGAAAGGCCCTCGCTGGCATGGCTACGGCGGCTGGTTCGCCCCAGGTTGAGGCTGCTCGCCCGCGAGTCACTGACGTTTTCGGGCCCAATGAGGAGGCACTGTGAAAGAAAAATACCTGCTCCCGGCTATGGCGATCGGTGTGTTCGTGGGGACCGCCTGGGGCTGGTTGGGCGGTGAGGCTGCGCTTTCTACTGCGTGGATCGGCGATCTCTTTCTCGACCTGCTTCGGGTGCTGGTTCTACCGCTGATCTTCTGTTCGATGGTCGACGCCGTGGCCGGACTGTACCGCATGGGCAGCTTCAATCGCATCGTCGGCCTGACTTTTTCCTGGTACCTGGCGACTACCGTGATCGCGGTTACCACGGGCCTGGTGGTCGTGAGCATTTTTGAACCCGGAGTCGGTGTTTCGTTGGGAAGCAGCTCGGCTCCGAGTGTTCAAACCACCAGTGTGCAGAATATCGTCGGCAGTCTTTTCACAGACAACCTTTTCGAAGCCGCTGTATCGTTCAAGGTTTTGCCTGTGATGCTGTTTGCGCTGGTCTTCGGCCTGGCACTGTCTTCGGCTGGGGAGCGCGCGGAACCCGTGAGGAACTTTTTCGGTGCCAGTACCGCGGCCCTGCTGCGCATGGTTCACTGGCTGATGTTCGTCGCGCCGCTGGGCATTGCCGCCCTGCTGGCCGCTCACCTGGGCAAGGCGGGTGGCGGCGCTGCTTTTTTTGCCGAGGTGGCCGCCATCGGCAAGTATTGCTTCTGCGTAGTGCTGGGACTGGGGATACACGGCTTCATCGTGTTGCCGCTTCTGCTCAAGCTGCTGACCGGGAGGTCGCCGCTTCGTTATGCCTACAACCTGGGCGAAGCGCTGCTGACTGCTTTCTCAACAGCCTCGAGCTCGGCGACCCTCGCGCTGACAATGGACCTCTCCAAAGAGCGGAACAAGGTCCGTTCTGATACGGCGAGCTTCGTCCTGCCCCTGGGCGCGACCGTCAACATGGATGGAACCGCTCTCTACGAAGCCGTTGCTGTGATGTTCATCGCCCAGGCTTCGGGTATCGAGGTCTCTTTCGGGGGACAGGTGTTGATCGTTGTCACGGCGACGCTGGCTTCGGTCGGAGCGGCGGGCATTCCCCAGGCCGGGCTGGTAACCATGGTGCTGGTTCTGGAGGCCGTGGGGCTGCCCGCGGATGGTATATCTGCAATATTGGCTGTTGACTGGCTTCTTGATCGATTCCGGACGACGGTCAACGTCTGGGGAGACGCCGTGGGGGCCGGGGTGGTCGACTCCCATTCCGAGACTGTTTTGCACGGCCCCGTGTAATGGGGTAGCTTCCCGGGTTGAGGTAACGAAAAGACCCATGACACTTTACGACCATCCCGGCTGCCCGTTCGCGCAGAAAGTGCGGATTGTACTGGCGGAAAAAGAACTTTCCTCGGACACCGAGACCGTGGACCTTGCTGCGGGTGCCCAGCGCAGCCCTGAGTTCAGGCGCTTGAACCCCTTCGGGCAGGTTCCAGTTCTGGCCGATGAGGGCATCGTTGTCTACGAGTCCACCCTCATAAACGAGTACCTGAACGACGAATACCCTTTTCCCGATCTTCTGCCCGAGGATTCAGCCGACAGGGCCAAGGCCCGCATGCTCGAAGATTACGCCGACAGGGTTTTTACTCTTCCGGGAATGTCCCTGAGGCAGCAGCTCACGGTAGCGGCAGGCGATCGTAACGAGAAGAAGTGCGAGACTGCCCGCAATGCAATCAGGTCAGGCCTGGGCATGCTCAATGGGATGCTCAAAGACAAGGAATACATAGTTGGTGAGTTTTCGCTTGCCGACGTGTCATTTGCACCCCTGGTCCTGGACCTGGCTTCACTTGAAATGGAACTTGACCTCAAGCCGCCGGTAGCGGAGTGGATAGCCCGCCTCAAGAGCCGGCGCAGCGTAGAGGCGCTGCGCCTGGTGGCCTGAATATTCTCCCCTTGTCTTGATCACGACATCAGGGGAGTTGGAGATCTGAATGCGTAGACCTGAGGAACTCGGGTTCCGGGAGCGAATCTACCTTCCCGCTATCGTCCGTGGCCTGTTCGTCACCGGCAAGCGCTTCTGGCGCAACCTGCTGGGACACGGTTTCAGGCAGATGAATCTTGATGGCGGCTCATCCTCGGTTACAATCCAGTATCCCGATGCCCAGTTGAACTACGGCGAGGGGTACCGCGGTGCCCACCGGCTCACCCTGAAGGACGACGGCGCGGTCAACTGCACAGCCTGTTTTCTCTGTGCCACCGCTTGCCCCGCTCGCTGCATTAATATCGAAGCCGGGGAGCACCCGGACAACGCCGTTGAGAAATACCCCCTGCGGTACGAGATCGATACTCTGCGCTGTATCTACTGCGGTTACTGCGTAGAGGCTTGTCCCTGCGATGCGATACGAATGGACACCGCCGTTCACCCGGGAGTGTCGGGTTACAGCAGGCTCGATTTCATCGAGGACAAGGCCAGGCTGATGGGCCGATCCCGGGTTATTGGGAACGAAGGCCGAGCGGCCCTGATGAAAGATCACGCCGAGCAATCCGCGGGCGACCAGCCGCGCACTGATCCCGACTCTAGCTGAGCCCGCGTCTCGCGTTCCTGCGGGCGCCGGTCAACTTTTGTCCGTTTACCGGTCCAGCTACCAACTAACGCTGGTTTGAGCTAAACTGGCCGCTTGACCGAGCCGCGTCGCCGCGGTGCGGAGGAGCCGACATGGCCAGTACCTACGATGAAATCCTAGCTGACGCGCGCCGTGAAATACCGGAGATCACCGCGGATGAAGCCGAAAAACTGCTGGCCGGCACGGACGGCCACGTCGCGGTCGACGTGCGCGAAAAAGAAGAATTTCGCGAAGGCCACGTCCCCGGCGCCTTGAGCCTGCCCCGGGGATTTCTCGAAATGCAGGTCGAAACCAAGGTCGCCGACCACGACACTCCGCTGGTGGTCTACTGCCAGAGTGGGGTGCGGTCCATGCTGGCGGCTCGTCAGCTCAAGGCCATGGGCTACAGCAGTGTCTGCTCAATGGCCGGGGGCTACGGGGAGTGGAAGGGCGCCGGGCACCAGTGGGAGAAGGATTTCGCTTTCACCCCCGAACAACTCGAGAGGTACAGCCGTCACTTTCTCCTGCCCGAGGTCGGCGAGGAAGGGCAGGCCAAGCTGCTCAAGGCCAGGGTGCTTTGCCTGGGAGCGGGTGGTCTCGGCTCGCCGGCGGCTTATTACCTCGCTGCTGCTGGCGTAGGCACCATAGGCATAGTCGATGATGATGTCGTCGACATGTCCAACCTGCAACGACAGATACTGCACGCCAACGACAGGGTGGGCATGGCCAAGACCGAGTCGGCGGCTATCACGCTCACCGGGTTGAACCCCGATATCAACGTGGTGCAGCATCGCACGAGGCTCGACTCGAGCAACATCATGGATATCCTCAAGGATTACGATCTCGTGGTCGATGGCTGCGATAATTTTCCTACCCGTTACCTGGTCAATGATGCCTGCGTGATGACTGGTACACCCAATGTGCACGGCAGTATCTTCCAGTTCGAGGGGCAGGCGACCGTTTTTCATCCCGGCGAAGGGCCCTGCTACCGCTGCCTGTTTCCGGAGCCGCCGCCGCCGGGCATGGCTCCCAGTTGCCAGGAAGCAGGAGTACTGGGCGTGTTGCCGGGACTGGTCGGATGCATACAGGCGCTGGAGGCCATGAAATTGATCCTGGGTGCCGGCAAGCCCCTCATCGGCAGGCTCGCGCACATAGAAACACTGGGTATGGAGATCCGCCTCATGAAGCTGCGCCGTGACCCGGCCTGCCCGATGTGCGGCGACAACCCTACGATAAGCGAGCTCATCGACTACGAGGAGTTCTGCAGCCTGGCGGGTGGAGGCGAGGCCGACAGCAGCGCTGATGCCGCCTGAAGCTGCTGAGCACGCTTCGGTGCTGCTCATGCGGCACGGCGAGACGGACTGGAATATGCAGCGGCGGATAATGGGCCAGGCCGCCATACCGCTCAACGCCAACGGCGTTGAGCAGGCTCGCGTCGCGGCCCGGGCGTTGGCACGATTGGGCGTAGAATCCATCATCTCGAGTCCGCTTCTGCGCGCCGTACAAACCGCCGACATAGTGGCCGAAGAGAGCGGCGCACGGGTTGTCACCGACGCCCGCCTCGGCGAGGTGCAGTTCGGCCGCTGGCAGGGGATGACATTTGAGCAGATCCGCGAAGATCCCGATTACGCGGCCTTTCTCGAAGACCCGATCCGTCGTCCGACTCCTGGCGGCGAAACCATAGAGCAGGTGCAGCTGCGGGCACTTGCCGTTGTTGAAGAATTGCCGCCCGGGAGTAAGTCCCTGGTCGTTTCGCACGGAGACATTCTTCGTTCTACGCTCTGCCACTACCTGGGTCTCGCCCTCGAGGAATTCAGGCGTATCCGTGTGGATAATTGTGCTGTCAGTTCAATAGGCAAAGGCTTCAGGGGGCCGGAGGTCAAGTTCGTGAACGTGGTAGTGGACGAGGGCAGGGCCTGGAATCCCAGCCACTGGCAGCAGGCCACCTGAGCCTTGCGTAAGGCGCCGTGGCTGTTGACACCCCGGCATTTCAGGGGCAACCTCCGTGGTCGTGTTGTCTACAGCAGAACTGTCAGGTCTCGCGCAGGAACTGCGTGCGGATAGCCTGAAAATGATAGCCACCGCCGTTTCCGGACACCCGGGCGGCTCTCTTTCGGCGGCAGAGATACTGGCCACCCTTTATTTCAAAGAGCTGGCCTTTCGCGCCCAGGAACCGTCCTGGCCGGGGCGCGACCGCTTCATCCTGTCCAAGGGGCACGCTGTGCCGGTGCTCTACGCGGCACTGTGCCGGGCCGGTTGCATAGAGGAAGAAGAACTCTCGACCCTGCGCAGCATCGACAGCCGCTTGCAGGGGCATCCTGACCACGTGCGCCTGCCCTGGATAGAGGCAGCGACCGGGTCACTCGGGCAGGGGTTGTCGGTTTCGGTCGGTATGGCGCTGGGCGAAAAACTCGACGATGAAAACAGCTATCGTACGTACTGCCTGATGGGTGACGGTGAAATACAAGCGGGCCAGGTCTGGGAAGCGGCTATGTCTGCTGGAAAATTCGGGCTGGCCAAGCTCACGGGTATAGTCGACTACAACAAGGTCCAACTCGACGGCCGGGTTTCTAACATCATGGACCTCGAGCCGCTGGCGGATAAGTGGGAGGCTTTCGGTTGGCACGTGGTCGACGTGAATGGAAACGACATAGATTCGTTGCTTGCAGCTTACGACAGTGCCAGGGCTAACGACGAAAAACCCACCGTGATTATTGCCCAGACCATCAAGGGCAAGGGCGTGTCTTTCATGGAAGATACCCACGCCTGGCATGGCAAGGCTCCCAACGAAAATGAGCTCGAGCAAGCGCTGCTCGAACTCGGTGTTGGCGCCGCGCAGGATAACTGAAATGGCAAAAGCTACCAGGGTTGCTTTCGGAGAAGCGTTGGCGCGCTTGGGCGCGACACACGAGAACGTGGTCGTGGTCGATGGCGATCTTTCCTGTTCGACCAACACCAGGAAGTTCTCGGAACAGTTTCCTGCCCGCTTCATCCAGCTGGGTATCGCAGAGGGCAACATGGTCGGCGTTGCAGCCGGGCTCGCGATGGCGGGCAAGGTGCCTTTCGTTTCCAGTTTTGCGTGCTTCCTCGCTGGCCGCTTCGAGCAGATTCGTATGTCGGTGGGCTACAACAACGCCAACGTGCGTCTCGTGGGTACCCACGCGGGCGTGGGTACCGGCGAAGACGGTTACAGCCAGATGGGGCTCGAAGACGTGGCCCTCATGCGTTCGCTGCCCAACATGGTCGTGTTGCAGCCGGCCGACGCAGTGGAAGCCGAGCGCGCGACCGAGTTCCTGGCCGATTACGTGGGGCCCGCTTACCTGCGCCTCAGCAGGCAGGCGCTACCGGATATCTTTGACTCGGACTACAGCTTCGAATTCGGAAAAGGCATACGGTTGCGCGAGGGCAGGGACCTGGTGCTGGTGGCTTCCGGCGGAGTGGTCGCAAATTGCCTCGAAGCCGCGGAACTGCTCGCTGCCAACGGCGTGGAAGCCGGCGTGGTCAACATCCACACCATAAAGCCGCTGGACGAACAGCTGCTCAGAGAAGTCGCTTCGAACAGTAGTCGGGTATTGACGGTCGAAGATCACGGCGTGATCGGCGGTCTCGGAAGCGCCGTTGTCGAGGCCCTGTCGGAGATGCCAGACGTAGTCGTCCGCAGGCACGGAGTGCTGGGCTACGGTGAATCAGGTACCCAGGTCGATCTTTACGCACGCCACATGCTCGATTCCGCCGGCATCGCAGAGGCCGCGCGCCGTTTTCTGACTCCCGACGTTGAAGCAGTAGCCACCGGCTGATCCAGCTCGCGTCGTCCCTCAGCCAGCACCGGCACTAATGAAGACAGCCTCGTGCAGCTCGCGGCCCTGCCTGCGGTATTTTGCTTCGTAGGCCGAGCAGTACGGCTCGCCGGCTTTTCCTCCAGGTATTGCTGACCGGCTTCCACCGGGACGCTGCTTCAAGCCCGCTTCCAGCAAACCATCGAGGGCGCTCTCGTACATTATTCGCACGTCGGTAACGAGCCTCAGCTCTCCGCCGACGTTGAGGCTTCGCGAGACCCCGCGGCAGAAATCTCCGGTAAACAAGCGACGCTTGTGGTGGCGCTTCTTCCACCAGGGATCGGGGAAGTAAACGTGGAAGATATCGATACTTTCGGGCGCAAGCATACAGGAAGTAACCCAGCGCCCGTCCAGCCCGTAGAGCAGGGCGTTGGGCGGTCGATTGCCTGTCGTCTCAAACGCTTTTACCAGGCCCGAGCGAATCTCGAAGCCCGCGTACAGCGTTGAAGGGTTACGGCGGGCGGCCTCGAGGAGGAACCCGCAGGAACCAGCCCCGATCTCGAGCTCTACCCGCTCAACAGAGGGCGCTTGTTCGAGCCACCAGCTGCGTGGCAGGGGAGAGTCCGGGTCGAGAAGGGCGAAGTTCACCGTCCGAGGTCAGTGAGGTACGGACGTCATGTGCAGGGCTACCCACAAGGTGTAAGCAGTCGCGATGATGGTCATCCACAGGCCGACTGAAATCCTCATCAGCAGCTTGTCCAGTGCCGGGTCAGTAACGGGCAGGCCACCCTGCTCGGCCCTCACCATGCGCAGGCCCATGCCGATGGCTACCCAGGTAGCGAGCATGATGACGAGGAAGGCCATCGTCAGTTTCCAGGCCAGGGCGGCGCCGAGGAGTTCGAAGTAGTTGCTCCCGAGGTTCAGCTTGTAGGAGGTCACCTGGTAGGCACCGGTGATCAACACGACTCCCAGCGAGCCGATCGACAGTGGGCCGTAGATCTTCAGCAACACGACGTAGCGCGATCGTCGTCTCACCGCGTCGGCGGCTCCCGTTGCCGCCGAGGGAAGGAGCAAGGCCATGAAAACCGAGGTCCCCAGGAAGATGGACGAGGCCAGCAGGTGAACAAAAGGTAACAGATCAGGCATGGGCCGGGCTTGTAGCGAGCGGTGCGCGTGATTGCAACAAACGTTGTTTTTTCGCCCTCAAGCCGCTACCAATCACTTGCGTGGCAAAGCTCCTCCAGACTGATGACAACAGGCTTCCTACCTTGGCCGGCACCCGGGGGGACGAGGCCGTGCTCGCTGAAACTGCAGTGCTGACGTCGCTCGACGCGGCCCTGGGCTGGGCACGCAAATACTCGATATTTCCGTACCCCTTCGCTACCGCCTGCTGCGCCATGGAGTACATGTCGCTGTCCATGGCTCCCTACGATATCGACCGCTTCGGTGCGCTGCTTCCCCGTTTTACGCCGAGGCAGGCCGACCTGCTCATGGTCATCGGTACCGTTACCTGTCGGCAGGCACCGATTCTGAAACGGGTGTACGAGCAGATGGCGGAGCCGCGCTGGGTAATGGCCTTCGGCGCCTGCGCGTCGACCGGCGGTTTCTATGACAATTATACGACCGTGCCCGGCATCGATCGCGTAATTCCGGTTGACGTGTACGTCCCCGGCTGTCCTCCACGGCCCGAGAGTGTTCTTGATGGCCTGATGGCACTGCAGCGAAAGATCCAGGGACAGAAACAGAGCAGCGCGTTTTCGGATGCGACCAGCTGAAGCCCACAGGCTAGCCCGATGACAGAGAGCGCGAACCCCGAACGAGTGCTGCTTCACTACCTCGACCAGGAAAGTGACCTCTGCGACATAGAGAATTACGTGGCCGGCGGAGGCTACGCTACTGCCAGGCGAGTGCTGGGGGATATGAGCCCTGGCGATGTAATCGATACCGTCAAGGAGTCGGGGTTGAGGGGCAGGGGCGGCGCTGGTTTCCCAACGGGCATGAAGTGGGGCTTCGTGGCCCGGGACACGGGCAAGCCGGTGTATCTTCTGTGCAACGCCGACGAGAGCGAGCCCGGCACTTTTAAAGATCGCCTGCTGATAGAGAACGATCCCCACCAGCTCATAGAGGGCATGATCCTGTCGGCCTATGCGATCGGAAGCGAGAAAGCGTTTATTTATATCCGCGGAGAGTTCCGAAAGGGTTACGACATTCTCTGTCGCGCTGTGGAAGCCGCCCGGGCCCAGGGTTTTCTCGGCGAGAAAATATTCGCCACCGAGCACGCGGTGGACATTGTCGTGCACCTGGGGGCTGGAGCCTACATCTGCGGCGAAGAGACCGGCCTTATCGAGTCACTGGAAGGCAAGCGCGCGCATCCAAGAATCAAGCCGCCTTTTCCGGCAGTGCAGGGCTTGTTCGGCTGCCCGACCATTGTAAACAATGTCGAGACCCTCGCCTGCGTACGTCACGTAATGGAAAAGGGTCCCGCTTGGTTCAAGGGCATCGGTCCCGAGAGGAGCCCCGGGCCCAAGTTGTTCTGCGTCAGTGGGCACGTCAACAAGCCCGGGGTCTTCGAGCTTCCCATGGGCACCTCTTTGCGCGAACTCATCGAAGTTCACGCAGGTGGTGTGGCCAATGGCCGCGCCCTCAAGGCCGTTATCCCCGGCGGGTCTTCCGTGCCGATCCTGAGCGCCGACGAAGTCGACCTCGCCATGGATTTTGACTCGGTGGCCGCTGCCGGGTCGATGCTGGGTTCGGCCGGAGTTATAGTGATGGACGAAGATACCGACATGGTGGCCACGTTGAGGACTATCGCCCATTTTTATCACCACGAGTCGTGTGGACAGTGCACACCATGCAGGGAGGGGACCGGCTGGCTTGAGACTATCCTGTTGCGTCTTGAGTCGGGGGAGGGCACCGAGGGCGATATCGAGACTCTCTACTCGGTAGCGGGCGGCATGATGGGCACAACCATCTGCGCGCTTTCAGACGCAGCGGCTATGCCGGTGCGCAGCTTCCTGGACAAGTTTCGAGATGATTTCCTGGGCAGCCTGGCGGCAGTGGGAGGCTGAGGTGTCAAGGTGCCCCGGGTAACATTCAACGGAATCGATGTCGAGGTCGAAGCCGGTAGCAACCTCATCGATGCCGCGGAAGCCGCCGGCCACGAGATCCCACACTACTGTTATCACCCCGGCCTGAGCGTGGCCGGTAACTGCAGGATGTGCCTCGTCGAAATCAAAGCCCTGTCCGACAAGCAGGACAAGCCCCTGCCCAAGCTGCAGATAGCGTGTAACACCGTGGTGCAGGACGGTATGATAGCCGAATCCAACAATGACCGCGTCGCCGAAGCCGGGCGCTCGGTGTTGGAGTTTCTGCTCATCAACCACCCGATCGATTGCCCGATCTGCGACCAGGCCGGCGAATGCAAGCTTCAGGAATATTACATGGAGTACGGCGGCTACGAGAGCCGCGTCGATCTCGATGAGAAGGTCCTCAAGGCCAAGGCCACCCCCATCGGTCCGGACGTCATGCTGGACCAGGAACGGTGCATCCTCTGTACCCGTTGCGTGCGTTTTCTTGATGAAGTTACCGGGACCCACGAACTCACAATCAACGAACGTGGCGATCACACCTTACTCAGCCTCACCGAGGGGGCGGTGCTGGACAATCCCTACGCGACCAACGTTGTCGATATCTGCCCGGTGGGAGCTCTCACGAGCCGGAAGTTCAGGTTCCAATCGAGAGTCTGGTACCTGTCGAGCGACGATACCATATGCCCCGGTTGCGCAACCGGTTGCAGCATCGAGGTTCACAGCCGCGGCAGCGAAATTTTCAGGGTGAAACCGCGTAATAATCCCGAGGTCAACGGTTACTGGATGTGCGATTACGGCCGCCGGGTGCCCTCGTTGTTACAGGGGGGGGAACGACTTTCTGCCCACCTCAAACGCGAGCAGGGCCGCTTCTTGACGCGCCCGGTAAGAACCGCGGTGCAGTACGCGGCCAGCCTTTTGAAAGACGCGGGGCCGGTAGCTGTCATTGTCTCGCCGGAACTCAGCCAGGAAGAAGCCGAGCTGCTCAAGCAGGTCGCCGGCCTGTTGGGGGGCGAGGGCTGCCTGGTCTTTCGTTGCGAGAAACCAGCCTTCGATGACGATGAGTTGCTGATAAGCGCCGACCGGTTTCCCAACCAGCAGGGCTTGCAGGTCCTCGGGATGCGCTCGGCCGACGGGCCACCGCTTGATTGTTCGCTGGCGATCGTCGCAGGCTGTGATCCGGCTGCAGCGGGCCCGCAGTGGACCGACTGGCTCGAGGGCCTCGACGGGCTGCTGGTGCTCGATAGCCACAAGACAGTAACAGCGGCCTATGCCGATTGCTTGCTGGCCATCGCTACTCATTTTGAGAGCGGCGGGACCTTTATCAACAAGGACGGCCTGCGACAGTCCTTCGAGGCGGCTATCTCGCCTCCAGGCGACGCAGTTGAGGGGCGCGTGGTGCTGGGGTGGCTGGTGGAGGAGTTGGGCTCGGTAGCCGGCGTTTCTGCGTCTACCACGGCCCTCGAATCCAGGCTTGCCAGCGCCTGAAAGCCCTCGGGGGCGGCAAAAAAAAGTTGGCCGGGGTGAGATCCTTGTCAATTCAGGGCAGGGCGTGTATCTTTTACACTTGGCGCAAGCGGGAACTCCCCCGGTCGCGCCAATAG